>Ga0268359_10138_pt1 | contig 72657 bp, 61 predicted proteins | sample BioMet11_FD_194416 | JGI IMG/M metagenome (GOLD analysis project Ga0268359, IMG submission 194416) | Sewage microbial communities from Oakland, California, United States - Biofuel 11 (PacBio Assembly) | ecosystem: Engineered > Wastewater > Sewage > Unclassified | place: USA: California | collected...
AATTTATTCTGACCACCAAGTTTTCCCTTGGAGTGGAGCCAACTATAGAAAACGCCATCTTTGAGCGCATGTACTACAGGGCGATCAAGCGTAATTCCCTTATAACGTTTTGCTTCATAGTCGGAATTTACCGAGCAGAGTTTTTCATCCAGCACGGAAACGAATAACTCCAAATCATCTGGAGCGGTTTCAAACTCCACCAACCATTCATGTGCACCCTTGGTAGTATCGGTCATAAATATGGGTCCAGCGGTATATTCCCGCACCAATGCACCTGTTTTTTCGCATGCAGCTTTAATGGCTGCATCGGCATTTTCAACTATCACCTCTTCACCAAAAGCATTAATAAAGTGACGCGTTCTACCCGATATTTTTACCCGATGAGGGAAAGTAGAGGTGAACACCACAGTATCACCAACCAAATAACGCCATAAACCAGAATTGGTAGAAATAACTATGGCGTAATTTTTTCCAGGTTCAATTTCGGCAACGGTATAGGCTTTGGGGTTTTCATTATCAAGCTCCTCTACCGGAACAAACTCAAAAAATATTCCATGATCGAGAAGCAACATCATATCGTTGCGCGAAAGATCATCCTGAAAAGCAAAGAATCCTTCCGAGGCATTGTAGGTCTCCATATATCGCATCGACGATGATGGAATAACCTTGTGATACTGCTCCCTGTAGGGACCGAAACTCACACCTCCATGAATAAACAACTCCAAATTTGGCCAAACATCGAGAAGAGTATCCTTACCTGTAACCTCCAAAATTCGCTTAATCATAACCAAATTCCACGATGGAGCTCCGGCAAAGCAAGTTACATTCTCATTTACCACCTCTCCAATCATCTTCTCAAGTTTCTCCTCAAAATCGGCAATGAGCACCACCTCCCGTTTTGGCGTCCGGTAAAAATCAGACCAGGCAGGCATATTTTCAATAAGAATAGCCGAAAGATCACCAACAGCCTGATCTCCACCCAAATGATCTATTTGATGGCTACCACCCAACGTAAGACACTTACCCTTAAATATCTCCGTTTCTGGAAACTCCTTGGTAAAATAGTTGAACATATCACGACCTGCGCGAAAATGATTCTCGCGCAACCCTTGGTTGCTAACAGGAATAAACTTACTCTTAGAATCGGTTGTTCCTGATGATTTGGCAAACCAGCGTGTTTCTCGGGGCCAAAAGCACATTCCGTGCACCACCACGCATTCTATCAATATAGGGCTTTATCCCCTCGTAATCGCGAATAGGTATACGTTCTTGGAATTGACGTATGGAGGTAATATGGCAAAGCCATATTGTTTACCAAATTCGGTTTTACGCGCTTGATTTAAAAGATGGAATAACACCTGCTTTTGCGTATCGAAAGGGTTTTCAGCCGATTGTAATATTCTATTGCTACTTCGAAAGCTAAGCCAGCGATAAATTGAGTTTACCAAGGGAATGTCCATGCAAACATCAGAGTTGATTCAGTCACCAAAGATAACACTTTTGAACTTTCTAATGCTATTTAAGTTAAAGAGTATTGGATGGTGATTCTCCTTACATTTTAAAAGGTTTTTTGCTATTTCGATTTTAGATGATAATTTAGCAACTCTAATAACGTTCTTTTTATAACCAATAAAATACCACAACATGTTTAGCCAGGAAACATACATCGACCGAAGAAATAAGCTTCGCAAGAAGTTTAAATCGGGTTTACTGCTCTTTTTAGGCAATACCGAAGCTCCAATGAACTATCCGGGTAACACATATAAGTATCGACAGGATAGTAATTTTTTATACTTCTTCGGCATCGACCATCCCGGATTAGCCGCAGTGATGGATATTGAAGCTGGAACCGACTGCATTTATGGTGACGACTATACCATGGACGACATCATCTGGATGGGACCACAGCCAACAATTAGCGATATGGCAAAACCAATTGGTGTTCATAGCGTTCATCCCCTAAAGGATTTAGCGAACACCATTAACATCGCCTTGAAGCATGGACGAAGGATTCACTTTTTACCACCATACCGCTCCAACAACATTCTTCAACTTTCTAACCTAATGGGTATTCACCCAAACTTCATTAAAAACTACACCTCCGTTAACTTTATCAAAGCGGTTGTCTCACTTCGCTCCATTAAGGACGAACAGGAGATTGCCGAAATTGAAAAAGCTTGCAGCATTGGCTATCAAATGCATGTAGCCGCCATGAAAATGGCAAAACCAGGCATATACGAACGGGAGATTGCAGGACATATTGAAGGCATTGCTCTTAGCCACGGAAGCAGCGTATCGTTCCCAATTATTTTAAGTCAAAATGGCGAAACACTTCACAACCACTACCACGGCAATAAGTTGGTAGAGGGAAGATTAATGGTTACCGACGCAGGTGCTGAAACGGACATGCACTACGCCTCTGACTTTACCCGTACCATTCCAGTTGGCGGTAAATTCTCCACCAAGCAAAAAGAAATTTACGACATTGTGCTTGCCACCAACAACCGCGCATTGGAGATTGCCAAACCCGGTATCACATACCAGAGCGTTCACCTTGAAGCATCTAGAGTAATTGCTCAGGGATTGAAAGACCTTGGAATTATGAAGGGTAATGTGGAAGAGGCAGTTCGCAATGGTGCTCACGCCCTCTTTTTGCCCCACGGTCTTGGTCACATGATGGGGCTCGACGTACACGACATGGAAGATCTTGGCGAAAACTACGTTGGCTACGATGACGAGGTATCACGCATCGACCAGTTTGGCACAGCATACCTACGGCTAGGTCGTCGGCTCGAGCCTGGATTTGTAATTACCGACGAACCTGGGATCTACTTTATTCCAGCTCTTATCGATCAATGGAAGAGCGAAAAGATCAATGCCTCCTTCATTAACTACGATAAGCTAGAGGAGTATCGCTCCTTCGGCGGTATCCGCATTGAGGACGACTTACTCATCACCGACAAGGGTGCCCGACTACTCGGCAAAAAGCGCATTCCAGCTACCACCGAAGAAATTGAGAATACAATGAAGAGTTAATTCGCTTATTTAAAATACTTGAGTGAGGCAGCTGTAACGGCTGCCTCTTTCTTTTAAGTGTCGGCTCGTGGTTATTCAACTGTCGTAAATTGCTTTCACCGATTTGTGAATGACGTTGAATCTCCAAACACTTACTTTTCGTTAGAAATTGCAATTTATTAGACAATCGCATTTCATATCGGTGACATCAGCTATTTTTGTACAAAATGATGTGGTATGGAAAAGGCGATCAATTATGGCGGAACGAACTTGGTTTTCGCAGACAATGGTAAGGGAAACCCAATAGTTTTACTGCATGGCTACCTCGAATCGCAGGAAATTTGGTACAGCTTTGCCGAGAAGTTAAAAAAAAATGGTCACCGCTTAATCACGCTCGACCTCCCCGGTCATGGTCTTAGCGGGGTTAAAGGCGATACGCACTCCATGGAATTTCAAGCCGGAGCAGTGCTAGCCGTGCTCAACGATCTTAAGATAGAAAAGTGTGTATTGGTGGGTCACTCTATGGGTGGCTACGTTGCTCTAACTTTTGCCAAAAACTTTTCTGAACGGTTGGCTGGCTTATGTCTATTTCACTCCACCCCCAACCCTGACAGCGACGAAAAGCGCGCCAGCCGCGAACGCGAAATTGAGTTGGTGAAGGGAGGTAAGATTGAACTCATTGCCAAAACAAATATTTCCTTGGCCTTTGCCCGTGAAAACCATAAAAAGTTGGAGGAACAAATTGAGGAGGCAACAATTATTGCCATGGAGACGGAGCCTGATGGCATTATTGCTTGTCTAAGGGGTATGCAATCTCGCCCCGATACCAACGACATGCTGAAAAAATTAAAACTCCCGGTGCTGTTAATTTTTGGAAAGAAAGACAGCTACATTCCCGAAGAGGTTGCCCAAGCCATGGCTCAACATTTTTCCCAACACCAAACAGTTTTCCTCGAAAACAGTGGCCACATGGGCTTTATTGAGGAGGAGGCAAAAAGTTTGGAACTCATTTCAGCCTTCGCTGAAAAGGCGTTTGCTCAAATAGTTACAGGTAACTGAAAAGGTGACAAGTGACAAAAAAACGAAGTCGGAATTTCGAAAACTAACGTTGTTGTCACCTCCTAAAATATCTACCAATACTCTATGTAAACAGAACCAATAAAAGGGTACTCAAACATACAGAAAGGCTACTAACGCCAAACGAGGAATTAAAAATAAGGAATCAGCAACCACACCTATAGCGCCACCTTCTCTCTCCTCCTACGGGTAAACGAGACCACGTGCGTATAGCCAATGTGCTTGAGAAGCGCAACGGCATGGTCAAAGTATTGGCCAACCGCCTCTGGCCTATGTGCATCTGAACCAAGAGTTACTGGAACCTTCTGACGCTTTAACTCCTGCAAAAATGGGTAAGACGGGTAAAATTCCTTACAAGGTTTGGTAAGCCCTGATGTGTTCAATTCAACCACCACTCCACTCTGCTTAAAGATAGAAGCTGTTTTCTCATAAATCTCGTGCAGTGGAAAGGTTGGATAAACACCAAATTTCTTGATTAAATCCACGTGACCCATTACATCGAAAAGACCGGAACGAGCAGCATCCTGCACCAACAGAAAATATCGGTTGTATATATCATTAATGTCCTTATCCTTATAGTCATCCGATCGGGTATCGAAATTCCATTCGTCCATAAAGTGCACCGAACCAATAACATAATCGAGCGGAAGCTCGTCGATAAGCGTACAAAGTTCCGCCTCCTTACCCGGAATAAAATCAACTTCAGCACCCAACTTCACAGTTACTGAAGGCGACTTATGACAAACCGATTCAACTCCAGCGGCCATCTCGTGTAGATGAGTACGCTTAATACTCCAAGCGGTATCGAAAGGGGTAAGATGATCCGAAAAGCCAATCTCCCGCAAGCCAACCACTTCGGCTGCCTTAAGCATGGTAAGATGGTCGGCTTTCCCGTCCGAAAAGGTAGTATGCATGTGGTAGTCAACTGGAAGCATTTTGTTGGTATTTAGGGTTAAACTACTTTAAAGTTCTCCAAAATGGTTTGTCAAAATAGGAAAAATGCAACGAAAAGCAGCCGTTTTTATTAATAATTATGTGCCAACATCTAACAGGTTGACACAGTATGTTTTGAAAGCAACAATTATGAACTAAAAATTATCATCTATCCAAACTACAAATATTTATGATCAGGGTAGAGGTAAGCAAAAGTGGAGTTCGAGCAGCGGGTACTGCAGTTTTTGGCGAAAAAAAACATCACCTGAATAGACACCGAGATAACCGATGAAGATCGGCTATTGGTCGCCGCAAGCGCAATCATTCCGATGTTTGCATTTCCTTACTATGGCAACCCTAATGTGAGAGAGGTGCTGCTCTACCCCAACTCCTTCGACGATAGCTTCCAAACTAGCACCGAGGTGGATCACCGCAATATTCTTGGAATGGTGGGAAATGGATTTCTAAAAGGTGAGGTTATCCTGTCTAAACCTGATCTTGCGCACGCTTTCGATGGGCAACGTCACGCCAATAACGTAGGAATCCATGAGTTTATCCACCTCATCGATAAGGCAGATGATGACACCGATGGCATTCCAGAAAATTTAATGGAACACTCCTGCTCCCTCGCTTGGCTTAAGGAGATCAAACGTGATATTGTAAGAATTGAGCAGGGCAAAGACGACATTAATCCTTACGCCCTCACCAACAATGCAGAATTTTTTGTCGTGGTAAGCGAATATTTCTTTGATGACCCTAAAAAAATGCAGCAGAAGAATCTAGAACTCTACTCCTACCTATCCACCATTTTTCATCAAAATCCAGATGAATACAGGCATGTAGCAAAATGAAAATTACAATAAGACAACTCTAAAGTTAAATACAACGTATTCAATGCCAAAGGTTCTCCTTTAAAACACTTAAGCCTCAATTCCACCTATATTTAATCAACAAAAATTTCCCCTGCCATATACAAAACAGCATTGCCACTAATCTCAACCCGCTCACCTTTGAGTTGGCATGTGAGATGGCCCCTTCGTTCCGATAATTGTATGGCTTCCAATCTATCTTTACCTAAGCGTTTAGCCCAATATGGCGTTAAAGTGGTGTGTGCAGAACCAGTAACTGGATCTTCTGGAATTCCAGCCTGTGGTGCAAAAAAGCGAGATACAAAATCGACTTTATCGCCAGGTGCAGTCACAATCACACCACGAATACCGGCCGCAGAAGCAATCTTCACAAAGTTTGGTCGCATGGAGAGCACCTGCTCCTCGCTCTCTAGCACCAACATTAAATCCGTCTTACCCTGAAAAACTTCCACGGGTGCAAATCCAATTCCCTCAATCAACTCAGTAGAAATAGCGGAAGGCCGACAGACATCTATCGGGAAATCGAGCGTGAGTAAATCATCATCTTTACTTACACCCAAAAGGCCAGAGCGTATCGAATAAAACGCCAGTCGATCACTTTCCTGCTCATAATATCGAAAAAGCACAAAAGAGGAGGCGAGAGTAGCATGTCCACAAAGGTCCACCTCCACTACCGGTGTAAACCACCGAATGGCATACTCCTCAAAGCCTGTTTTTACAACAAAAGCCGTTTCTGCCAAATTATTCTCTGTAGCAATTTGCTGCATCTGACTATCGGTAAGCCAAGAGTTCAATACGCAAACTGCAGCTGGATTGCCACCGTAAAGTTCTTTAGAAAAGGCATCTACCTGAAATATTTTAATTGTTTTCATCGACCAAAGGATTGTGGTTATTCAGATAGGCTAAATTATAGCTTTTATTGGTCGTAATTTCATAATAATTCTTTTTCTACTGAAAGATCAAATCCCAACCATTATGGGGAAACCACCGATAATATCTTTGATTTGTCGCATAAATTCGTTTAATTTACCTCCTTATCATCACGGGTTATCATTTGGTGAATCCACTGAAAACTTCTACCCCATGAAACTTAAACTGAATATCCAGCAGAGAATACAGCTGTTTGTAACGCTTTCGGTTGCATTAATCTTTGGCTTAGGCCTTGCCTACATTGGCAACATGGCCATTGAAACAGCAAGAATCAATGCAATGGCACTAACCCAGGTGACCCTTGAGAAGTATTCCCAAGACATAGAAAAACAGATGGGTGTTGAAATGGCAAACGTAAAAACGTTGTCGCAGGCAGTAACCATTTACAAACGTTTCCCTGGCGATTCTTGGAAAGGGGTGGTACAGGACATGTACAAAGCAGTTCTTAATTCCGACGAAAATGTATTGAGCGTTTGGGATTCATGGGAACTTAGCGTTATAGATTCCACCTACACCAAAACATACGGTCGTTACGTTTTTGAATGTTTTAGGATAAACGGTGAAATAAAAAGTAACACCATGTTCAAGAGCATGGATGGCGACCCACCGCTTTATGTTTTCAATAAAGAAGAGGGTCAACAGGGTTACGAAACCATTAATGTTCCCTACTTCTACTCCTATACTGGAAATGCCAAAGATAATATTCTAATGACCAGCATAGTTTCGCCCATTAGAGTTAAAAATAGGTTTACCGGCGTAGTTGGTTTCGACATTGGCTTAGACAAACTTCAAAACTTGGTTCAGACCATTAAGCCATTCAAGGGAAGTTACGCGATGCTCATATCAACCGACCTTAAATATATTGGTTTCCCAGACAAATCGAAGCTGGGAGAGGAGATTGCCGATGACTTTCCAGATGATTTTGTAACCCAGGGAATGGACCTTAAAATTCAGAATGGAGAAAAGTTTAACTTTTTTGGAAAAGGCACCGATGGAATTAACTATTACTATGCATTTAACCCAATTTGGATTGGTCGCGCTCGCACACCGTGGATGCTTGGCATCGCCGTACCAAAATCCACCATGTTGGCCGATGCTCACCACATTACCTGGATTTTAGTTCTAGTAGGGCTTCTCGGTTTGACAGCCATATCACTAATTGTTTGGTGGCTATCGCGCCGAATTACTGGAAACATTAAGGTTGTAACTGGTTTACTTCAAAAGCTATCGAAGGGCCATTTGGACAACACAATGATGGTGCAAGTGGATTCCGAGGATGAGATTGGTGAGATGTCTGATGCACTAAACATTTCTGTTCAAGGCTTACTTGACAAAGCCGAATTTGCGAAAAAAATTGGTACAGGGGAATTGAACACCGAGCTAACTCTCTTAAGTGAGGAGGATGAGTTGGGCAAAGCTCTAGTGGAGATGCAACGTAGTTTGCTTACCGCTCGAGAAGAGGAAATAAAAAGAAAAATAGAAGAAGACCAGCGCCGTTGGACCAACGAAGGCTTAGCCAAATTTGGTGATATACTTCGACAGAACAACGACAACTTAACCGAATTAGCCGATGGGGTGCTAAGCAATCTCGTTCACTACATCGATGCCAACCAAGGCGGCATATTTATCTATAACGAGGATGAACCGGGCAACGAATTTTTTCAAATGATTGCAGCCTACGCCTATAATCGTAAAAAGTTTTTACAAAAGGAATTTGTTATTGGAGAAGGTTTGGTGGGTACAGCAGCATTAGAAAAGAAAACCATCTACATGACCGATGTACCACAAACTTACATTCAAATAAGTTCAGGTACAGGTGAAGCTCGTCCACGTTGCCTACTCATTGTCCCGCTAATAATTGAGGATAAAGTTCTTGGAATTATTGAATTAGCATCATTTAATACCTTGGATACCTATAAGATAACGTTTGTAGAAACATTAGGTCAAAGTATTGCCTCCACTTTACAGTCTGTTAGAATTAACATTAAAACACAGCAACTTCTCAACCGTTCACAACAACAAGCCGAGGAATTGGCAGCCCAAGAAGAAGAGATGCGACAAAATATGGAAGAGTTGCAGGCAACGCAGGAGGAATCTTCTCGCAAAGGTTCCGAAATGCAAAGTTATATTGAAGCCCTCAACACTTCGGCCTATGTAATCGAGTACGATCTTGATGGTATGATTTTAAATATCAACAATTCATTTCTTGAATTATTAAATATTGAACGTGAGGATGTTGTTGGGACTCACTTCACTGATAAGTTAGACCTTACATCTGCTCAAATGAAGGAGCATGATCGATTTTGGCTGGATCTGAAAAACGGTATTCAGAAACGACAAATTAATGTCTATAAGGTAAAAGGTATCAACTACAAATTTCAAGAAACCTACACTCCTATTCGAGATGAGTCGGGCTTGGTTTACAAAATTCTTAAGATTTCTAACAACTTATTGGACTCAATGCTATAAAAATGGGGATACTCCGTTGGGACAAACTTTTACTGCCATTGCGCCTTGGGAAAGAAGAAGACTTGCCCGAAACGGAAATGCCTGGCAGGACACATTTTCAGCGCGATTACGACCGTCTTATTTTCTCCTCACCCTTTCGTAGGCTTCAGAACAAGACACAGGTATTTCCTCTGCCTGGAAGCGTATTTGTACACAATCGCTTAACCCACAGCCTTGAAGTCGCCAGCGTTGGCCGCTCTATGGGCTCCATGGTGGTTGACAAGTTGCATGATCCCCATACAAAAGATATTCACCAGCTATACCTCGAAATTCCAACTATTGTAAGTACAGCCTGCCTAGCCCATGATCTCGGCAACCCCCCTTTTGGTCATTCCGGCGAAGATGCAATCCGACATTTCTTTATTCAACATAGCGCAAAATTCGAAAACAAACTAACAACATCGGAGTTGTTAGACTTAACCCAGTTTGAAGGAAATGCAAACTCATTTAGATTACTGACTAACAATTTTAAAGGACGACGAATAGGAGGCTTTGGTTTAAGCTATGCCACCATGGCTGCCTTAGTTAAATACCCCTGGGAATCTGCCCAAGGAACAGCAAAGAAAAAGTTTGGCTTTTTTCAAGCAGACAAAGCAATTTTTGCTCAAATTATGGCAGCTACAGGTCTGGTTAACAACAACAATTATTATCGCCATCCACTGGTATACCTAATGGAAGCCGCCGATGATATTTGCTATAACATTATGGACCTAGAAGATGCTCATAAGCTGGGTATCATCTCTACACAGCGAATAATGGAGCTTCTTTTAGCATTCTTTCCCGAAACAATGAATTCGAATATTCGACACCGTATAGACACCACCCTCAAGTTGGTAACCGATAAAAATGAGCAAGTGGCATACCTAAGGGCAATGGTGATTAATAAATTAGTAAAGGAGTGCAGCACTTCATTCATCGATCATCTACCACAAATAATGGACGGCCAACCAATTGATGGTTTAATGAAAAAATTTGCCGGAGCAAACGAAGGCCGCGATGACCACCATTTCTAATGTTTCCATTAAGGAGATATACCGACACCACTCTGTAGTGGAAATAGAACTTGCCGGCTTCAAAATTTTAAATACGCTGCTAGAAATATTTACGGAAGCACTTGAGAATCGCAATTCGACCTATTCTAAAAAACTGCTTTCGCGAATTCCATCGCAATATGAACTAAACAATGGCACCCTTTACCTCGATCTTCTTTCGGTGGTCGATTTTGTTTCGGGCATGACTGACACTTACGCATTGGAACTTTACCAAAACCTAACGGGAATAAGTATTCCAGGTATATCTCGTTAGTATTTTAATTCAAATCCCGATTTTAAAACTGGCAGAAAAGAGAATAATAAGAAATTAGGGATAGGGAATTTATAAACTGATCCTAAAACGGGATTTTTTTAATTCCTGGTGAGGCCAAGAACGAACGAATAATAATTCTCGAATCTCGATTATCGGGAAACAATTTAATGCAATCGTGCAACGCATCAATTCCGTTGGCAAGAATTGTATCACAAAGCCCCACCCAATCAACTTACCGCACTCTACCTTTACTACGGCAACCTCCTCCTGATTCCTACCTTTATCGAGTAAAAGAAGGAGGCTTTAGGGAGGTCGGAGGAAGCCATCGCCTTTTCAACCCTTAGATTGTACTCTTCTGGAGGCTCCTCGCCTTACATGCTCCTTTGCATAGGCCAATTTGACTATGAAAACAGCCACCTGTGGCGCTATAAAGACCACATAGTTTTTGGCAAAGACTATACTCTTCTATCAAATCGCCGAGAACCTTTCGAGCTATAACTTGAGAAGTGAAATTGGCAATGGGAGTGCTAATCTCCGTTTTATTGGTTATTTTTAAGTTTAAATAACCGTTATCATCAGTTTCAACATAAAGGCCATATGATGTTCCCTTTCTTCGTTGAGCACGATTATATAATGGTATTTGTTGCTTGATATGGTATGACTCCAACAGCAGCGCTACCAACTCACTACCTGTGAGTTCCCATGTAATGTCTGCCATTGCTCCCACCATTTCAGTTTCCCTCCGCGATTTTGCCCCAGTAATATGCTGACTAATACGACTCTTTATGTTGATGCTCTTACCAACATAGATGAGCTCTAACTTCTCATTCCACATGAAATAACACCAGTTTCATCGGGTAGATGAGCAAGCCTATCAATAGATAAATTGGGGTGTAATTTTTCTCTTGAAATAACACTTCCATTAAGGGGAATAATTTGTTCACCGTTATTTCGTTCCAACAGTAAGCGAAGTAATTTAACAGTAGCAGTAGCATCACCTGCAGCCCTATGTCGATCACCAAATTGAATGTTTAGCGATTGACAAAGATTTCCAAGGCTATACGAAGGAAGTCCAGGAATGAGTTTTCTACTCCACCTAACAGTACAAAGTGTAGCGCGATTGTACGTAAAGCCTAACTTCTGAAACTCGTTACGAATAAACCCATAGTCAAATGGAGCGTTGTGAGCCACAAAAACGCATCCTTCAGTAAGTTGAACCAGTTTTTTAGCAACCTCATAAAACTTAGGTGAACTTGCCACCATCTGGTTATTTATTCCAGTAAGCGTAGTAATGTAAGGTGGAATATTGGTTTCAGGATTGATGAGTGTTACCAGCTCGTCAACCACTTTTTCTCCGTCGAAAAGATAGGCTGCAATTTCAATAATGCGATCCCGCTGAGGGTTTCCACCGCTTGTTTCAAGGTCGACTACAACATACATAAATCATAGAAAAAAGCTGCAGATTATTTTGCTGCAGCCACCAACTCATTATTTTCAATTTCACAATTTTACTATAGCACCAGCAGAGCCTACATTAGCTGAATTAAGAATCTTTTGTAGCAATACAAATTACCTTCTCAATTGTACCATCAACACCTTCAACTGGCGAATAGGTTTCATGTAATAAAACGTTAACCCCCATTCACGTTGCCGGTATAAATTCGGTTTACCACAATACCTTTACGCAAATCGCTCCACAACTCCTTTTGAGTCTCCGCCGACTCGCCCATCCCAAACACGTCATTGTGTGTATGACCAACAATTTCACTTTCGGATTTACCCATAGTCAGGATAACCGGATTATTTACGGTAACAATCAAGCCATCAATAGTATAATAAGTTACTAATGTTTTGGCATTTAAACCATTTGCAAGAGCCCGGTATTCGTTCTCATGAGCCACCATTTTCTTTTGCAGCACTTCAGCCTCCTCAACCTTTGCATTGGCAATTATTTCGGCCTGTTTAAGTTCGGTCACGATCTTGCTAATGCCCCAAGTACCCTACCACCTCGCCATGCTCGTTGAAGAGCGGCATCTTGGTAGTGGAAACCCACTGTTCACGACCATCGTCAAACTGTTCATGAACCACATGATCAACAATAGGTTTTTGAGTATCCATAATGGCCTTCTCCTCATTGAAAGCAATATTAGCATGCTCCTTAGAGTGAAAGTCAAAATCCGATTTCCCTATAAGATCATCAGGTGTTTGTGCCATAAATAGTTTCACCATCGATTTACTGATACGAATAAACCGACTATCGGTATCCTTAAAGTAGACAAAGTCAGGTATGTTAAGCATAAGAGCATCAAGCAAGGCCTTCTCTTCACCCAATTGTGATTGAAGTTTTTCCTGCTCGGTTCGCTTTCTTTCCATCTCCTCCTGTGTTGCTTGTAGTTCCTCCATATTCTGACGCATCTCCTCCTCCTGAGCAGCCAACTCCTCCGCTTGCTGCTGAGCTCTTGCCAATAGTTCAGCGGTCCGAATATTAATTTTTGTCGACGATATGGTTGCAGCAATACTCTGCGAAACCTTCTCAACAAATTCAATTTTATACTCCGGCAACTCGCTAAAACTAGCAATTTCAATTACACCAAAAATATTATCGTTTACCAACATAGGAATAAGCAGCAGTGCACGCGGATTTTCTTGCCCCAGTCCTGAGGTAATGGTAATATAGCTGTTTGGCACAGCGGTCATGTATATTCTTTTACGCTCAAGGAAACAGCGACCAACCATTCCCTCGCCAGGAACGATAGTCCTTTCCAAGAATTTTCTACGATCGTATGCATAGCAAGCAGTCATCTCCAAAACTAGTTGAGAAGGATCGGCATCATTAACGACAAAAATTCCACCCTGGTTGGTCCCTAAATAGGTCACTAAGTTCTGAATTATTTCATAGGATAGTTCATGAAGATTATCATTGTTTCGACGCAAAATGTCACCAAACAAAGCCAACCCTTTAGTAGCCCAATTCTGACGGTCTTCCTCTGCCTTTCTCAAATCTTCCTGCTCACGAGACTCCTTTAGCGACTGCCGCATGTCGAGCAACGATTTACCCAAAAGATCATTGTCACCAAGCAAATTAAAATTGGCATCTAAGTTTCCCTTTCCTATCTCTCGAGCAAATACCTCCGCACTGTTTAATCCATCAACAAGGCTATTGAGCGAATTCCCCAACTCCTCCAGCTCATCGCCCGAATCGATAACGACTTTCTTTGAGGAATCTATATCTCCTAAGGCCATAATGTTAAGTCTATCTCTTATGGTCACAATGGGACTAGTAATATTTTTTGCTATTAGCCAAACCACAAACGCGAGTAATCCTAAACCAAGAAACATAACCAATATGGAAATATACAAAGTGCCGCGTGCCTCCTGCATAATAGCGGAGAATGGAATTATCTGGCCAAGAGACCACGGTTGATCAGTATCACTCACCTTTATAGGGCGAAGAATGACATAGCAATTAGTTCCATTGACCGAGGCATAAAATTGTGCTCCAAAGCCATCTGCAATTCGTTTCTCCAGCTTGTTAGTTACCGTAATATCGGGATAAATCTCAACCAACTTTTTTCCTACGTTCTCTCCATCTTTGTGCGCAATAACAATTCCATTATTGGAAACAAGGAAAGCAAAGACCCTTCAAAAGAGTGAATTCCAGCAACTTGTTCTTGAAATTAGAAAGGGGAATATCTACTCCAGCCATGCCAACGAAGCGACTTCCTTTATCAATAGGGACGCAGACACTGGTAACCATGGTGGTATGAATACCATCAACTGAATATGGGTACGGATCAATAACGGCCTCCTTATTGGTGGTCTTAACCTTATAGTATGAACTTTCAAGGTTGTTACCGGCTGTATCTTTTTGCTCCACAAAGCTTACAATATCACCATGGCTCTCGTAAACCGAAGTGGATTCGCGACCATAGTCGAATTTATACCCTGGCTTTTAAAGCAGAATACTCCCAGTTCATCCACACATAGAGGTATTTGGGGTTGTTACGCTTCAAATTGTAAAGCAGATTTAAATAGATGGAGTCGCGCTCTGGTCTTGATATTTTTTCAAATCCATACATCGATTGAGCCATTGCTCTTGAAAAACCAAGATCCATCTCCAGATCACCCCTAATGAGAGCAGCCTGCTTCTCTGTCTGTTTTGTAACAGTAGCAATGGCACTGTTAAGAGCCATTTGCCGAACTCGGTAACCGGCAAATAGACCGATTAAGGTTATAACAGCAATGCCGGTTAGGAGAACCAAAACCTGCATCTTCATAGCCAACCTAAACTTCTTAAATGAAATCATCTTCCCGATTATTAATGTTCGGTTACAGTGTTAAATGATGAGTTGGAGACCCTTTATTGCCATAAGAAATCAATAAAACAATGATTTACAATGAATGGCTATAAACAAAAATAGCGCCAACATCCCCGGTTAAAAATATAAAATGTTTTCCGTCTTAGAAATAAATGCGTTTAATTCTTTGGCTTACTGCCTAAATGATGCCGCCATTAGGTTACATTTTGACCATTTTCCGCAACCTATTATTGAATAAAAATTAGCCTCTTTAGTAGAATCCGACAAGCGATACGCAAAGTTATATCTGTTTATTGTAACTTTTCACGCCCCAAAATCGCCTAATGCAGGATTAACCAAAATAAAAATGCGCTACATTACCAGTTTTCTCTTCCTATGTGCCTCCATTGCGGTGCAAGCACAGTCAATAAGCGGAACCATTACCGACGAGCAAGGCACCACAGTTCCTTACGCCACCGTTTACATCAAAGAGTTAAAGATGGGAACAACTTCCAACGATTATGGAGGCTACAGCATTCAACTGCAGGCAGGGACCTATTCTGTGATATTCCAAAGTTTGGGATATGAAACCCTAGAAGAGCAATTGGTGGTTAGTGAAAAAAGTTTGCACCACAATGTAACACTCAAGGCAAAGCCCTACGAAATTGCAGGAGTAAGGATTACGCCCGGCTCCGAAGATCCCGCGTATGCCATTATGAGAAGAGCTATTGGCATGGCCCCTTTCTATCAAAACCAAATCGCTTCATACCAAGCAGAAGTGTATATGAAAGGTAGCCTAAAGGTAAAGAAGTTATCGTGGATTGTAAGAAAAATGTCTAGCGACCAAGATCTACCAAAAGTTGGTGCACTCTACCTAAAAGAATCATTAAGCGATGTAAAGTTCACCGCCCCAAACAAATATGATCAAACAGTAAAAAGCATAAAATCCAATTTTCCAAATGAAAATGGTGGCGATCCCATGAGTTTTGTAAATGCCAGCTTTTACCAACCCAAATTTGGCAACATGATTCTTCCACTTGCACCTTACGCATTTAACCATTACAACTTTCGCTACGAAGGTTTTAATATGGAAGGCGATGTGGTAGTAAATAAAATTAAGGTAATTCCAAAGCGCAAGAGCAAAGACCTTGTATCGGGTTATATCTATATTGCCGACAATTTTGGAACCTGCACGCCGTAGATCTTGTTGTGGAATCGACCGTTGGAACAATTCATCTACAACAAACCTCTAACGAAGTAGAAAAAAACATATGGCTTCCAGTGAGTTACTACTTCGACATTATAGGCCAATTTTTAGGAAACGAAGGTGATATTAAGTATACGGCCTCAGTAAAGTATAATAAAGTTAAAAAAAACGCGAACCTTAAACCCCCTGTTGCTTATAAGGAAGTGAGTACCGCAATGGAAGAAAACAAAACGGAGACTCAACCCGCACCCGTAAACAAGAAACAGAAACGGCAACTAGCTCGGACACAAAAAATGGAGCAACTGATGACTAAGGATAAACTCAACAATCGGGAGATGTATCAAATGGCTGCTCTTATGGATAAAGAGGCTAAAGCAAAGGATACCACTAGGCAAAAAGGACTGGAGATAAAAGATCGCCGAAATAACATAACAGTTGATTCTACCGCTAGGATAACCGATAGCACCACTTGGCAGCACATTCGGCCAGTTGCGCTCACCCCAGAAGAAATTGCGGGTATGAAGCTGGCTTCCCTTCCAGATACACGCCACAAGTCCGACTCGGCAAAAACCGCAAATGACACACTACCAAAGAAATCATCGGTGATAGCCCAAATTATTTTCGGAAAAACATGGAACATGGCGGATACGGTAAAGATGGCCTTTTCGGGACTCATTACCCCTACCCAAATTAGGTTCAACACGGTGGATGGGTTTGTGGCCGGAGCATACTTTCGTTATCGAAAGCACTATACATCTACCACCTTGATATTAAGCCTTCGCTAGCCTACGCCTTTAACCGAAAAAGACTTATGGGAGAGCTCAATACACGTTTAGACTATGCACCGCTAAGTCGTGGCTCCCTCTCTTTTTTAGCTGGAAGCGAAAGTACTGATTTCAATCAGGAGAACGGCGTGAACATTTTTGGAAACACCATCTCTTCGCTCTTTTTTCGAACCAACTACATGGCACTTTACCAAAATGATTTTGTAAAATTTAGCAACAAAATAGACATAGCTAATGGGCTAGTAATCACAACCGGTGGCGGTTTTTACAACCGAACCATGCTGAGGAACCACACCGATTTTTCGTTCTACTACAACGATAGCAAAGAGTATAGGCCAAATATTCCAGTAACCGATTCGGTTTATGGAACGTATCTGCCCAACCATAAGGCAGCCATCGTAGAATTGGGAGTCAGCTACACCCCACAGTATTACTACCGTATAGAGCGAAACCGGAAAGAAATGGTGAACTCCAACTATCCAACTATTAATGCAAGCACTAAAATTGCGCTACCCAATTTGGCCAACAATTTTGCTGATTTTGTGGCCGTAGAAGGTGGGGTCTCCCAAACCATCCATTCTGGACCTTCCAACTCGATTAGCTACAGCCTTAGCTACGGTGACTTTGTTCGAAAAAAACAGGCTCTTCTTCCCCGACTTTAAGCATTTCAACACGCAGCTTGTTCCTGTAGTCTTTGATGATTTCAGCAACAGCTACCAGCTGCTTGACTATTATGACCATAGCACATCGAATGCATGGGCAACTGGGTTTGCCCACTACCAGTCGCCATTCCTTCTTTTGAAGTATCTTCCGTTACTTAGCAACAGGCTGTGGCAGGAGAATCTTTATGCCAGCTACCTCTACACCAAGGGCCGAACGCCATACTGGGAGGCTGGCTACGGATTAACGCAAATAAGCCTGTTTGGTGGAGTTGGTGTATTCGTGGGCTTCAATGGGCAAAAAATCGCCTCATTTGGAATTAAAGCCTCCTTTAAGTTGGTAAATCAAATTAACTTGTAGTCACCTGTGTATAACCGATCTTCTCTGCAACCAAAATTTATAAGAACTAGTTTTTATCCTAAAAGAGGGTTAACAAATTTTTAAAACTCAAACCCAGTTTTAGCAGCAGGATAATCAAGTGAATAATGAAGTCCCCGACTCTCCCGCATGTTTTGCGCCATGCGAATAATAAGATATCCAACGCTAATTAAATTTCGCAGTTCACACAGGCTTTGTGTAAGTATGGACTTTTTGTATAGTTCCTCCGTTTCACGGTATATTATCTCCAGCCGGTTCATGGCCCTTTCGAGTCGAAGGTTGGAGCGCACAATACCCACGTAGTTACTCATAATTTGCTGCATCTCCTTGTAGTTTTGGGTAATAAGCACCAGCTCCTCCATGTGGGTAGTTCCCTCGTGGTCCCAGTCGGCGATGGCTTCCTGTAACTCGGCTTCTTTGAAGTTATTTTTGGTAGCCCTTGCTGCCCGCTCGGCATACACAATAGCCTCAACAAGCGAATTGGAAGCCAATCGATTTCCTCCATGTAACCCAGTGGAGGCAGTTTCACCTACGGCATACAATTGTGAATGGTGGTTTGCCCGTTAATATCTACCTTAATGCCACCACAGAGATAGTGTGCTGCAGGCACCACCGGAATCATATCCTTAGTAATGTCGATACCAATGGAAAGACACTTCTGGTAAATATTTGGAAAGTGCGTCTTAATGTCATCAGGATTTTTATGAGTACAGTCGAGGTAAACAAAGTCCTCACCACGAATTTTCATCTCATTATCGATGGCTCTTGCCACCACATCACGGGGTGCGAGCGACCCACGCTTATCATAGTCGTGCATGAACTTCTTCCCATCCTGTGTACGCAAAATGGCCCCAAAGCCTCGCATGGCCTCGGTTATCAAAACGATGGTCGTTCCCCTGGGTTAAAGAGTGAAGTAGGATGAAACTGAATAAACTCCATGTTTTCAATAACTCCCTTGGCCCGATGTACCATGGCAATGCCATCACCGGTGGCTACGGGAGGATTAGTAGTAGTATAGTATATGTTGCCCGTACCGCCTGTAGCCAACACCGTAACCTTCGACAAAAGGTGAACACCTTCTGCGTCTTCAGGTCGAGCACATAGGCACCGTAACACTCAATATTCTTGTCATTTTTCTTTACCAACTTACCCAAGTGGGTGCTGCGTGAGCAACTCCAACGCAAAGAAGTTTTCGAGTATTTCAATGTTTTTATTGGCCTTTACCTGCCGAATAAGTGCCCGCTCAATTTCGGCGCCAGTATTATCCTTATGGTGTAGAATGCGATGCTCGGAATGACCACCTTCCTTGGCCAAGTCATATTGACCATCGGGGTTACGGTCGAACTTCGCGCCCCAGCGAATGAGTTCCTTAATTTGCTCCGGGGCTTCGGTAACCACCATACGCACTACCTCTTCATTACAGAGCCCTGCTCCGCAGATAAGCGTGTCGTTAACGTGCTTTTCGGTATTGTCGGGCGAATAGGTTACAGCTGCAATTCCGCCCTGTGCGTAGGCGGTGTTAGTATCGTCGAGTGCACTTTTGGTTATCAGAATAACCTTTCCGTAGTCGGCCACCTTGAGGGCAAAGCTAAGCCCTCCAATCCCGGAGCCAACCACCAGAAAATCCGTTTTCCGGTTCATGGATGCAAAAAATTTTGTCAAAGATAACGTTAAAATTGCAGAAGGGAAGAGAAAAACACAGGAGACATAAGACAAAGACCTACGTAAAAGAGATGCCAGCCCTGCGAGGGAAGTTATAGCAATCTGAAAATCAGACAATAGCCGAACAAGTTTTGTAAATAAGACAATTTGAAGATTAAAAATATGCCAATTAGCCAGTATGCCAATTGAAAAACAGGTCTCGCAAGGGACGACAGTATGGTAGCAAATTAGCGTTCACAGTGGTTCCAGTGCCGAAGGCACGACAGGTTAATTTGAAAATCCGACAGTGACCGGACAGGTTATGCCAATAAAAATGCAAAGGCTAATCCCGCAAAAAGCAACAATATGGAAACAAATGAGCGTTCAAAAAGGTACCTATGCCAAAGTCACGGCAAAGCAATTCGTCAGCGGGCGAACAAGTTTTGGAGATATAAAAATGGCTCTTTTCACTAAGCATTACATCTGTTCAAAAACCAATGCATCTAAGAATCAGAGCCAAACAATACGAGCTTATCAAAGACAGGCTAGAAATTAGAAACCAGAAATAAGAGCTATTAACCTCCATTCGCCCTCTCCTCAAAAAAAATTCATTCTACATAAAATGATTTGTTAATTTTGTCGGTATCGAGAACCGTTATTTAAACCACTGTTTAACAACATTTGTTAGCTATTGGCATGCTGTTATCTTTGCACTCCTTAAATTACAAGGTAATTCGAAAATTGTAAATAATTATCAAAAATCCGATTTATGGGAAACATCTTCAGCTCGTCCATTGGGAAAAAGTTGGTCATGAGTATTTCCGGCCTTTTCCTACTCCTGTTTTTGGCGTTGCATCTCACCATAAACCTGCTCCTGCTGGTTGGTCCCGATGCGTTCAATCTGGCTGCAAACTTCATGGGTACCAACCCAATTATCATGATCATGGAGCCAATCCTTGGCCTTGGGTTTGTAATCCATATTCTCTATGCAACCATAATAACGTTAAAAAACCAAACCGCACGACCTCAGGGCTATAAAACGGTTGACCAGAGCAATGCCAGCACCTGGCAAAGCCGAAACATGTATGTTTTGGGACTCATCGTTTTATCCTTTTTAATTATGCATGTTACTAACTTCTTCTGGAATTTGAAGTTTGGTACCGTTCCAACCGTCATAGTTGACGGAGTTGAAATGCACAATACATACCTGTTGGTTACATCACTATTTACAACAGTATGGTGGATTAACCCACTTTACATTATTGGTGCCTTAGCTCTTGGGTATCACCTTTCTCACGGTTTTTGGTCAGCATTTCATACCATTGGTTGGAACAACACCATTTGGATGAAGCGTTTGAAGGTAATTTCCTACCTCTATGCGATTTTAATAGCAGGTGGTTTTAGCATAATTAGTCTCTACTTCTGGCTCCTAGCCTAGTTGGTAAACTCGAAGTTGAATAAGAAAATATTTTTGCCATGAGTATACTCGATTCTAAATCTCCATCGGGCCCATTGGCCGACAAGTGGACCAAGCATAAAGCCAATATTAACGTAGTAAGTCCAGCAAACAAGCGTAAGCTCGAGGTTGTGGTTATAGGGACCGGTCTTGCTGGTGCTTCTGCTGCCGCCTCACTTGCTGAGTTGGGCTACAACGTTAAGGTATTCTGCATTCAGGATAGCCCTCGCCGTGCGCACTCCATTGCTGCACAGGGTGGTATCAACGCTTCCAAGAACTACCAAAACGACAACGATAGCATCTACCGCCTTTTTTACGATACGGTAAAGGGTGGCGACTATCGCTCTCGCGAAGCCAATGTTTACCGTTTGGCAGAAGTTAGCGGTTCTATTATCGACCAATGCGTGGCTCAGGGTGTTCCCTTTGCCCGTGAATATGGGGGATTGCTCGACAATCGCTCATTTGGTGGCGTGCTCGTTAGCCGCACATTTTACGCTCGTGGACAAACTGGACAGCAGCTGCTACTAGGTGCCTACGCCGCACTCAACAAAAACATTGGAGCAGGAAAGGTGCAAAGTTTTGTTCGTCGCGAAATGCTTGACGTAATTGTAATCGATGGAAAAGCTCGCGGGGTAATTGTTCGCAACCTCGTTAACGGCGAAATTGAGCGCTACGGTGCGCACGCCGTAGTTCTGGCCACCGGAGGCTACGGAAATGTGTTCTTCCTCTCCACCAACGCCATGAACTCCAACGGATCAGCAGTTTGGACCGCCTACCGAAAAGGTGCCTTCTTTGCCAATCCATCCTTTACCCAGATTCACCCCACCTGTATACCCGTTCACGGCGACCAACAGAGCAAGCTCACTCTCATGAGTGAGAGTTTGCGCAACGACGGCCGCATTTGGGTTCCCAAGAAAATGGAGGATGTGATGAAGCTGCGCAAGAAACAAATTAAGCCCATCGATATTCCAGAGGAGGATAGGGACTACTACCTCGAGCGTCGTTATCCAGCATACGGAAACCTTGTTCCCCGCGATGTCGCTTCACGAGCCGCCAAAGAACGCTGCGATGCAGGTTTTGGCGTTAACGAAACTGGATTGGCCGTGTTTCTCGATTTTGCCACCGCCATCAAGCGGCTCGGCAAGCACGTTATCGAGGAGCGCTACGGCAACCTCTTCCAGATGTATGAGAAGATTGTGGACGAGAATCCATACGAAACACCCATGATGATTTACCCGGCCATCCACTACACCATGGGCGGCCTCTGGGTCGACTATAATTTAATGACCAACATCCCCGGCCTGTATGCCATTGGCGAGTGCAACTTCTCCGATCACGGTGCAAACCGTCTTGGTGCTTCGGCGCTGATGCAGGGCCTAGCCGACGGTTACTTTGTGCTGCCATACACCATTGGCGACTACCTTGCCAACGAAATTATGACACCGAAAATTTCGACAGACCATCCGGAATTCGAGAAGGCTGAAAAGGCGCACAAGGAGCTCATCAACAAAATTATGAGCATTAAGGGTAAGCGCACGGTTGACTCATTTCATAAGGCGTTGGGCATTATTATGTGGGACAACGTTGGTATGGCTCGCAATGCTGAAGGGCTGAAAAAAGCCATCGAGGAGATCAAGGCACTGAAGGTCGAATTCTGGAAGGATGTGCGGGTTCCCGGTGAGGCAAACGACCTCAACCAAGAGTTGGAAAAGGCAATTCGTTTGGCCGACTACTTCGAAATGGGTGAACTTTTAGCTCGCGATGCCCTCAACCGAAATGAATCATGCGGTGGGCACTTCCGTGAGGAGAGCGCAACCGAGGAGGGTGAAGCAAAGCGCGATGATGAGAACTACGCCTACGTTGCAGCATGGGAATATAAAGGTGATACCGAACCCCTGCTACATAAGGAAGATCTCAATTTCGAATTCATTGAGCTCAAGCAGCGCAGCTATAAGTAATGGTTTTTATTGTTGTTCAGAAAAAAATTTGGCCATGAAGTTTACACTCAAAATATGGCGTCAGAAGGATGCCAAAAGCAAGGGTAGGTTTGAAACCTACAACATCGACGAAATATCAGCGGACACCTCATTTTTGGAGATGATCGATATTCTCAACGACAAGTTGATAATGGATGGTAAAGTGCCGGTGGCATTCGACCACGACTGCCGTGAAGGAATTTGCGGAATGTGTTCCATGCACATCAACGGTCGAGCACACGGTCCCGACGATGACATTACAACCTGTCAACTGCACATGCGCAAGTTTAAGGATGGTGAAACCATTACAATTGAGCCATGGCGTAGTGCGGCATTCCCCATTATCAAGGATTTGATTGTGGATCGTGGTGCCTTCGATAAGATTCTACAGGCAGGCGGTTACATTTCGGTCAATACTGGTGGTGTACCCGATGCCAATGCCATTCCAATCTCCAAGGTAGATGCCGAAGAGGCCATGGATGCTGCGGCCTGCATTGGTTGTGGTGCCTGTGTCGCAACCTGTAAAAATGGTTCCGCCATGCTGTTTGTGGCCGCCCGTGTATCGTCGCTTGCCAAGCTGCCACAAGGTCGTGTAGAGGCTACCCGCAGAGCTAAGGCCATGGTAGCCAAAATGGACGAGCTGGGCTTTGGTGGCTGCACCAATACCGGTGCCTGCGAGGTGGAGTGCCCCAAGAATATCTCCATTGCACACATTGCTCGCCTTAACCGTGAGTTTTTAATGGCGAAGATTAAGGATTAGCCAACGCTCATTTATAAGCAGTAAAACCCCGAAGCAATTAACTTCGGGGTTTTTTGATCACTCATTGAGCATTTGTCTAGTTAAAGAGATTAAATTGTGATTAACGCCAATCCTTATGGCCTTGTCTGTTTATGGTTGACCTAACTTGACCTGCCTGTAAGCAGGGAGTCAAGAGTTCGGAACTTGCTAGTTTCCACAGTTAAACAAAAGCCTATCAGCCTAACTACCTAAATTCCTAACATTTTATTCCTACTCATACTTCAGCGACTCAATGGGGTTTTGTTGCGCGGCCTTCAGGCTTTGGTAGCCGGTGGTAAGGGCTGCTATAAGTAACGCCAAGGCGGTTCCTAGCACAAAATACCATGGGCTAATGGTAATTCGGTAGGCGTAGTCGTTTAGCCAGCTATTTATGGAGAAGTAGGCGGCTGGCCATGCCAGCAGGGTGGAGAGCAGAACCAACCCAGCAAAGCTCTTCGAAACCAGGTTGAATATGCTGAACGAGCTGGCGCCATGTACCTTTCGTATGCCTATCTCCTTGGTCTTTTGCTCCACAGTAAAGGCTGCCAAGCCCAAAAGGCCAAGACAGGCCACCACAATTGCCATTACGGCAAATATGGTAAAGATGGTTCCCATTCTGTTTTCGGCTTCGTACTGGGCAGCAAAATCTTGGTCAAGAAAGCTGTAGTTGAAAATGGCCTGTGGGGCAAACTGCTTAAATGTGGTTTCAATTTTCGAAAGCGCTTGTGCAACCATACCCGGCTTAATTCGAATTAGGGCGTAGGAATACTGCCAATCGTAGGTTCCGTGTTGGATAATCAGCGGGCCAATATTTTCGTGCAGGGAGCGGAAATTGAAATTCTTTACCACGCCCACCACTGTTCCTTTCAACGTACCTGGCGAATCACCATACCAAGTAATCTGCTGTCCAATGGGATCGGCCATGTTTAAACTCTTACAGGCCGATTCGTTGAGAATAAAAGTAGCCACAGAATCGGAGGCAAACTCCTGGGAGAATGCGCGACCCTTTGCCATCGGTATTTCGAGCACTTTGAAAAAATCCTCATCAACCCACATTTCAGAAGCATTGACCTCCTCCTGATCGGACTTCCACTGAATACTGTTATTGTTAAACTGGCCTCCAGGAATGTTTGATGCTCTACCCACCAAAACAATGCTCTTGTCTTGCCCCAAAGTCGACCTATACGCTTCGAAATGATGCTTTATGGCATCCACCTTTATGGGTAGCACCACCACCTGATCCTTATTGAATCCCAAATTTTTATTCTTCAGAAGGTTAATTTGAGCGGAGATGGCTAGGGTGAATACTATGAGAAAGGTGGAGATCCCAAACTGAAAGATAACCAGCAACTTTCGCAGGTTGATATTAGTTCGCGACACCGAAATTTTACCCTTAAGCACCGTAATGGGTTTGAAGGAGGTGAGAAAAAATGCAGGGTAACTTCCAGCCAGCAATCCCACCACGGCAGCCACAACCACCAAGCCGACAGAAACAAACACCGATTGGCCTACCAAAGACTGCAGATGTTTTCCGGTTAGCTGATTGAACAGCGGCATAAAAAGTTCCACCAACAAAGCAGCAAATAGCACAGCGCCCAGCGCGAGCAGCATCGATTCTACCAAGAATTGGCTAACCAGTTGACCCTTTCGTGCACCGAGGGTTTTGCGTACGCCAACTTCACGGGCTCGTTTTTCGCTACGTGCCGTGGCTAAGTTCATGTAGTTGAAAATGGCAATCAGCAGAATAAGAAATGCTGTAACTGAAAAGGCGTAAACATAAGCCATATTGCCATTTTTTCCCAACTCCCAAATCATGTTGGAGTGCAGATGAATGCTTGTAATAGGCTGAAGCAGTAGCTGAGTATTGTTTTCCTTAATGCTCTCCTGCTGCTCGGGGGTGAGTTTTACATAGGTCCAAATCCAGGTAGCCATCTTCTTCTCCACCGTTTTTGGATCGACGCCAAGGGCAAGCACAATGTAGTTGTAGTGGCCAAAATCGTTCCAAGTGTAGTAGTCAGAGAGAGAGCCATTATTGTTCATTCTATCGCGAGCCTTGAGGCTTACGTATGAAATTAGGAAGTCGAAAGTAAAGTGAGTATTGGCAGGAATATCCTTGATCACAGCAGTAACCTCAAGGTTAAACGTACCCTCAATCTTTAAAACCTTTCCGATGGCAGGTTCGTCGCCAAAATACTTCTTGGCCATACTTTGGGTAATAACTATACCCATCGGTTTTTTAAGCGCAGTAGCAGGGTCTCCAGCAACGAACGGGAACTGGAATACCTGAAAAAAGGTGGAGTCGGCCGACAGAAATCCCTTCTCCTCAAACTTATGATTGTTATACTCAACGGTAAATTCAGGTCGCGTAAGGCCTGTCCCCCAAATTGGGGAGATACTTACACCGTTGGTCACCTCAGGAAAATCGGCCACCATAGCCAGTGGCACAGGGTGCGGTGTTCGAGGCTGAGCATACCGGACATCCTTAAGTATGATGCGATAAATTCTATCAGAGTTGGAAAGATAACGGTCGTAACTCAGCTCATCGTTTATCCAAAGAAAAATAAAGATGCAGCTGGCTAACCCAATGGCGAGTCCAATAAGGTTTATGAAAGAGAAGCCGGCGCTACGCTGAATACTTCTAATGGCGGTGGTAAAATAGTTACGTATCATGGCTACATACAGTTACTCACACATATTACCAATTCCTAGGCCATGAAATTTAATAAGCTGTAAAACATTCTGTTGATGATTTATTGGTGTATTATCCAGTGTTCGAAAACAACCAATGACCGTTCGAAAGCGGACGATCGTCCTTCAAACAAAAAAGGGGCATTACCCCCTCTTCTTATCATTTTAATGCCTGCTGAAATTGAACTACTGAGGCTTGCCACTCCTTGTTTGTCTTAAACCAGATGGCATCCACATCAACTTGGTTACGGTAACCTATCCAGAAGGATTTATTGGCAGCCTCAACTCTTCGATTCTTAATTTTTTTCGAGACGATGGCAGCCCACTGCTGTGCGGTAGTGTCATCCTTCACAAACGATGGCCAGCAACCACTTTTTTTAAGGGTTGAAAGTGAATCGTAGCTCATACGCTTGGAGGTAAAAATATTCAACCATCTTCGTTGCTCGTTGCATTTATTGGTGTTATACTTTATCACAAGCGAATCGAGATGAGCCTTCTCTTTGGCCTCCATCACCTCATCGGTAAGCGTTGCACATGCCTCCAAACCCAACCTGTTGGCCAACAAACCCTTTATGGAAGTTTGTATTCTAGCCATTTTTGACAAAAGTCCATAAGGTCGCGAATCTGGTCCTGCGGGTTATCGTACCAAAGGGTATCAACTTGTGAAAAATCTTTGGTAACAATGCTGAGCAGGGCTTTGGCTTCAATGGGGCTAATTATGGAGTCCACTAAGAAGCTGTTCATCTGGTCGTACTTGTTCTCCATGAAAACCACATCCTCCACCGGCTCATCGAGTAGCATCGAAAAAAGTTCCTTAAGCGATTGCCGTGCATTCTCTTTAGCCTGCGAGATAATCCCTACCTCGATTGCTTGTGCTCTCAAATTCTCCTTGCAGCGCAGCTTCACCCTTGCAGCTGCAGGCAGTGGATCGCTTTTCAACTTCCCCGTGATCTTAACCAGCTCGTAGCCCTTTACACCCTTTTCGGGGATAAACCATGGATTGATGTCATAATCCAAAATTTCCGGTTCAATGTTCGCTAGATAGATCTTATGTGTGGTGCTGTTGTACCAGAAGTTACTTTCGGTAAACCGCCCAAAGTTAATGCCTGCACGCACGGTGCCCCGCCCAATGTAAACTAGTTGATTTTTCAGCTTTTTACCATTCTCCGAAATGGGAAACGTGGCCGTTGCAAACTGCTCCGGACTTTTCAGCGCAGGTTGGCGATATTCATGAATATGCCACAAGATAATTTTCAGGTCATTCTCCTTTGGTTGTAGCATGTTGTATCGGGCATAGTGAAGCAGCACCTTTTCAAAAAATGGATTTTCGGCTAGGTCGGGGAAGCGATCGGTAAGCTTGGTAAGGATGTTTACGTTGGTTTTTCGTCGGCCTCCCACCAGTGCTTTGGCTTTTCGGCTCGCATAATATTCACCGAATCGAGTATGGCTTTGTAGGTTTCGCTCCGCCTCGCGATTCACCGTGCTGGGGGTGTAGTCTTCAAAAATAGTGTCAGCAAGGGTTGCCACCGCTTCGCCATAGTATTCGGCTGTAACCAACTGACCTATCGACCTAACGCTGGAGAGGATAAGCGGGGTATCCTTAATCTTGGTTGGACCACGAAACCAACCAAACGGATCGAAGTAGGCAAAGGCTCCCACGATGGCCGCCACAATCAGAATATCGGTCAGCGTTTTAAAATATTTGGCCAGAATCGTAGTATCATGGCGCCACCTCCTTTTCTGTTTGAACGGGTGGAATGAGCACACCATCCTTAAACTCGATGTAGACCTCCTGATATCCAAGATTTTTCAGCAAGGAAACCAACAATAGTCTAGTTTTCTCTCGAGTGGTTTTTACAATACCAAGGTATTGAAGGTTTTGTCGGATGTCGAGCTCAGCTTGCTGGAACAGTTCATCGTAATCCTCCAACGTAAAACTATTGAGGAATGCCTGCTCGGTAACCTGTTCATCGATGGTGAATTTTTCAATGGGGTAGGAGAAGTTGATAACCTGTACCGGTGGCAGCTTCAGCTTAATCAACTGTTCGCTGATGGTGATGTCGTCAGGGGTAAGCTTCTCTAGATCGATACCGGCTTTGATGGTGGCTTGGCTATGGGCAAGGAACACCGCCCTCGTTGAGTTTTATTACGTGCAAAAACGATTTTTCTCTTCGGGCAAAAATAGCCTTGTCGACTACAAACTCGGCAGTTGCCAACTTTGAGGCCTTCTGGACTTTGCTAACCACAATGGCACGCTGATTCTCCCGGCATGACGAGAATAACGTCAACAGGCATAGAAATATAAGAGTTCTCATGGCCTAGGAGATGGTTAGGTTAAACTCGTTAGGTAAAATTTGATTGAGGCGGGTAAGCGTTGCCTTGCTATTTACCACATCGAGATTTCCATCGTTGTTTATATCCTCCAGCTTGTCGCCCACCAGTATGCAGCCACGCGTTTGGGTGAAATAGTTCCCACTATGGATAAGAATATCGGAACGGTTAGGCACATTCTGAACATGGAAATGGTTGCCATACTTGTCGCTGAAGCGCTTAATGACTTTATAAACGCCTGTGGGAATGCAGCTCACATTTTGGTTATTGTTGAGCCAGGGCAGCTCCAACGATTTGCAGCTAAATAGCTGTGTATCGCCTTCCATCACGGTTGTGGTACCAAGGGTTTGTATGGTTGAATTCTGCTCCCGCTTCAGGGTCATGCTGATGTTGGGATTGAGTGCAGCGGCAAACTCTCCGTATGCACGCTCCAACTTCAGGTCGTAATTATTCTCCTTATAGCGTGGTCCATTGTAGCCTCGGGCAAACTTATCCCAATGCTTAGCGCGCAAATGCTCGAGGAGTGAAACCCCCTCCTGTTTGGTGTTGGATATAAGCCAATGAAGGCCTTCAGCTGGTTAGCCTCGCTCTGCTTTTGAGCCGCAACAAAATCTTCCACCGAGGAGTAACCTACCACGGAAAAGTTCTCACCCAATATTTGAAACATACCCCAGGATGTCGACAGCAGCGCCGAGTCGCGGTCGATAAGTATGGCCTTTTCGAGCCTTTGGTATTCGGCTGCTCCACCAAGGTAATACTGCTTTGTCCAGTTAGGATAAACAATGTCGGAATGGTCGGTGGCGTAAAACTCCGGTCCATTGGCAATCTCACCCTTGCTCTTTCTCTCGGCTAGGTGTTGCCAGAACTTGTGACCCTCGAACAATATTTTCGGCCTTCCATCGGCCAAAAAAACCGGAACCACCCGATTCAACCTTTATTACAGCCTTGACCTCGGCCACCTGTAGCTGGTTGTCGGAAGCAACCTTGGCTATATCATCGTCGCTGAGAAGATGTGCATCGTATGTTGGTGTGGGAGCAGGAGTTGTCAACAAAGGCCATTCCGCGCTGCGCAGGGTTACTGGATTCATCGGTAGTTGCAGCTGCGACCACTTGCGCAACCTCGATTGGAGAATCGGTTTGCTGGGCGTTGTCCAAAGCGTCATCGGGGCAAGGAGTTTCGGTGGTTTTTTTATTGCCAAAGCGGGGAATGAAACCACCAACAGTTCCCGTGCGCAACACCTCCAAAGATCGACCACCAAAATAGAAGGCAATCATCATAAGGAAGGCCGTTTTAAAGAACTCGAAGCTATCATAGAAAAAGTCCTGCTTCTCCACCACCGTGTCGCGATCCATGGAGTAGATAAAAAGTGAAACGGCTCCCACTAAGAGTGTGAGCGCTATTATGCCCCGAATGGTTTCCGTTGGGCAAACCAAGTGTTTGTTTCTGGTATGGATTATCATCAGGTTTTTGAACGGTAAAGTCCGGTGTTTGTCCAGCCTCGCGCATGCTATCAGCCAGCTGCTGTCGCCGTTTAATGTCGGCCCAACTTTCATCGGTAAGGCCAAGGTTGATGTTGTAGAAGGTATATGGCCCAAGCCAGGTAGCCAACCATAGGCATAGCCACACCCATAAAGATGGCGATTGCAGCGAAGGAGTAGATGGAGATGTCACCCACAAAAAAGGCGTGTATCCCCACCAGCAGCACCAAGAAAAAGACCAACTCCACAATGGCAATTCCAGCTACAAAGAGCATATTCAGCTTTCGAACAGATCGAGCAGCATGGGCAAACGTAACTTTTCATGATTTTGAAGGTTTTTGGTTAACATTGAGCGTAACAAATGTACGGCAATTTTGAATTCAGGTCAAATGGTGATAAAAAATGATAATACAACAGAGACCCTGATTGCTATACAACAAGCCATCATCAAAAAAACACGTCAAAGCCACCCACCTCCATAGAATTACCAATAATTTAAGAATAGCCAACACGAAGGATTGGATTGGAATGTGCTTTTTCGAGAAAGAAACCATTTTTCTCACCAAAATTCCGAAAGGCTACACTAAAATAATTCTGGTCTTGGTGATGCCAATCTAAGATACTTAGTCATACTTCCCATATCAAGCAACGAAGAGATAATATGTATGTTAGAAACAGCCTCCTTCGCTAATTTACAACTGTAACATATTGCCTATGCCGAAAAGACGCAAGAAAGCCTTTGCCGCAACCATTCTAACAGAAGGAATAAATAAAAAAACACAGCAACGACTATCCCAAAATAAGCAACAAGCAGCGGAGTTGGCAACAAGCAAAGAAGAAATTAACCAGAACATGGAAAAGTTAACCACAACTAGCGAGCAGATGGAGGAGCGAGAGCAAGGTCTCAGAAGAGCAATGGAAGAGCACAAATTGATCTTGAGAATAGATCAGAAGAGTATAAAAATCAAATTTCTTCGCTAGAAAAAGAGTTTAAAACAAAACAAATATTAGACAACACTAATCAAGATATTACAAGCAAAGAGTTCAATATGCATGGAGAACCAACTATGTATAACAACACTTTGGGCAATGTTTTTAAGCATATAAGCAAGTCAATCGTCCAAATGCTATATAAAGGAAGTAAAAAAGACGCCTTCAAATGTAGGTTGAAATTACCCAAGGAAAACTATTCAATGGTATATTGACAATACCCAGTGAGCACGATTTAGGATTAAACAATTGCGTCTACTGTAGTCTAAAAGTAGAACACTCAAAATCATCTGTTTTACTGATTGGCAAATCCACACATAATAGCAACAACCAACAAAAAAAACTCGAACCAGTATCACCCTGCTCAAGCCTTAACTAATAAAGCATATCCTCTTTTTACCTTTTTGCTTTCTTTACCGCTGATTCCTTAACATAAACTTGACGCTCGATAGCCTGATTAAGAGAGATAAAAGTCTCGGTATTCGAAATGCCTGGGATGTTCTGAATAGTATTAACCAAAACCTCCATTAGATGCTCATTGTCGCGGCAAAAGAGCTTAAGCAATACGGCATATGGACCGGTAATAAAATGGCACTCCACCACCTCGGGCATAATTCTAAGGGCATCAACTACTCCGGGGTATTGATTCGATTGCGACAGCTGAACACCCACAAAAGCACATACGTCAAAACCCAAAGCCTTGGGTTTCACAACCAGCTGGCTACCTGCGATGATACCTGCATCCTCCATTTTCTTCACCCTTTGATGAATTGCAGCACCACTAATACCACACTCCCGGGCTATCTCCAGAAAAGGCATTCTGGCATTCTTTACAAGAAACGACAGTATTTTTCTGTCTATTTCATCAACTTCAAACTTGTCAGCCATTACTTTAGGATTTCAAATAACGAATATAGTAATAGATTGATATTATTTTCACCATATTACTAAAAATATATAAGCAAAACATCTTTTTTTTACAACTGACGATTTTTAATCATCTAAATTACAACCATGATTATTGGAAATAAGATATTCTAGAATCTCAATTTGATTACCACTCCCCAAAACAGGAAAGGCCAACCCCAAAGAGTTGGCCTTCGTTGTAGCCCCACCCAGACTCGAACTGGAATCTAAAGTTTAGGAAACTTTCGTTCTATCCCTTGAACTATGGGGCCATGCATTGAGAATGCAAAATTAGAAAAATAATTGAAAAACTGATGGTAATGTGCAGAGATAGGAACATGTAGAATAAAAGAGATGGAACATATCTTAAAATAGAGCTTTTAAAAAATATATCGATATATAGAACCCGCAATCGACATTTCATTTATGTTCGCATAACAAACGTTTATCTAAAGGTTGTTACTTTTTTTCGTTAATGCCGTTTAACAAGTTAAAAATTATTCGTTCCTTAGCTCCCCTTTCTTTAAAAAGAGGTTTTACTCTTAAAAATTTTATTTTAATAAAGAGTTCACCATGAGAAAACTTATACCACTTTCATTTCTATTTTGGCTATTGCCAATTTTCCTTCTTGCACAGGCCCCTGCTGGTTACTACGATGCCGCCAGTGGAAAAACCGGAGCCTCTCTTAAAACTGCTCTTTTCAATATAATTAAAACACACACCCAGAGAACCTATACACAACTATGGTCCGACTTCCAAACAACCGATAAAAGAGCCGATGGCTATGTTTGGGATATCTATTCTTCGTGCAATCTTGTTTTTGTTACAGATCAGGATAATGGGAGCGGCGGAAGTACAGAGTGCGATAAGTACAACAGGGAGCATTCCTTCCCAAATAGTTGGTTTGGTGGCGTACAATCGTCCCCGATGTACACCGATCTCTTCCATATGTACCCAACCGACAAGAAGGTGAATAATGTACGAAGCAACTATATTTATGGCATAGTTCAAACACCAAGCTATACCTCATCAAATGGGAGCAAACTTGGCTCATCTGATCTTACGACGGGTTTTTCAGGAACGGTATTTGAACCCATCGATGAATACAAAGGCGACCTTGCCAGAACCTACCTCTACATGGCCACCTGCTATGAAGATAAGATTGCCAGCTGGACATCCTACGATACCGAGGCAAAAGCCATTCTTGACGGTGACTCCTTTCCTGCATACAAAGCATGGTACGTGCAGCTACTTCTGAAGTGGAGCAGCGATGATCCAGTAAGCCAAAAGGAAATAGACCGCAACAATGCCATCTATGGAATTCAGGGAAACCGAAACCCGTTTATCGACCATCCCGAGTATGCTGCCATGATTTGGGATGCCACAAACTCAGTAACCACCGTTACCAACTCCTCCATCTCTATCTATCCAAACCCGGCAAATTCAGATTTTAAGGTAGATATGCCAAATCAAAGTGCTTTTTCTGTAGAAGTTTTTGACCTCACCGGTAAGAGCATTAAAAAAATAGATGCGGTTAACCCCAACCAAGCTATTCAGGTAGGAAACCTTCGGAATGGACTCTATTTGGTAAAAATTAAATACAATGGTGGCTCGGTAGTGAAGAAAATTACCATCCAAAAGTAACTCCGAAAAACAGACTAAAAATCAAATTGATAACAACTTCTTGCTACCGACTAAATCGGTGGTAGTAAACATACTCACCTCCTCCAAAAACAAATTATGAAAAAACATTTACTTTTTCTAAGCCTATGGCTGATGCCGCTTTTAATGTGGGCCCAAGCTCCTGCAGGCTACTACAACAACGCCGATGGGAAGACCGGAGCTACGCTGAAAACTGCTCTTTTCAACATCATTAAAACCCATACATCGGTTTCCTATGATGGGCTCTACACCGTATATACAACATCAGACAATCTCCCTGGAAGTAAGGTATGGGATATGTATTCCATTAAAGCCGATGGAACTGCTGACTACTTCTACACGCAAGGCCAACAAAAATGTGGGAACTATCAAAAAGAGGGAGATTGTTACAACAGAGAACACTCCTTGCCACAAAGTTGGTTTAACAGTGCTTCGCCAATGGTAAGCGATGCCTTTCACGTTTACCCAACTGACGGGAAAGTTAATGGAAAGAGAAGCAATTACCCTTTTGGTGAAGTTATTACAGCCTCTTACACTTCATCGAATGGAAGCATGCTCGGAAACTCAGATCCAGCCACTGGCTATTCCGGAACTGTTTTTGAACCCATTGATGAGTTCAAAGGTGATTTTGCTCGCACCTACTTCTACATGGCCACTTGCTACGAGGATAAAATTGCATCCTGGGTAGGAAATGGCTCTGCTGGAACAATTCTTGATGGAACATCATACCCCGCATTTAAAACTTGGTATGTTCAGTTACTCCTTAAATGGAGTAGGCAGGATCCTGTTAGCCAGAAAGAAATTGACCGAAACAACGCCATATACGCCATACAGCACAATAGAAACCCATACATCGACCATTCGGAGTATGCTGAGTATGTTTGGGGCGGAGAAACACCCAGCGGAGTTCAGGTCTCCAACATTGCGCTAAACCCGGCACATCCAAATGAAACCAACACGGTTAGCATATCGGCCACGGTATCGACCACCAAACCCATAAGTTTGGTTAAGCTAAAATGGGGAACCACATCGAGCATTACCAACGAGATTCCCATGACTTCAACCGATGGCAGCAACTACACAACCACTGCGGCAATTCCCGCTCAGTCTGTTGGTAGCACCATTTACTATACCGTTTATGCAGAGGACAATGAGGGTGGCAACAAGCTAACCCAAACTCAAACCTATACCGTTGCAAATAGCGTTGCACCAACAAACCTGCTTTCAGTTGATTTTTCCAGCTGCCTACCTGCGGGTTGGGTCACCTATAGCGTAGCCTCAAACAAAAACTGGAACTGCATCAGCAACCAATACATGGAAGCCAATGGCTTTAACGGAGATGTGGCCAGCGAAGATTGGCTTGTAACGAGCAAGATCGATGCCACCAACTTTAACAATGTGGCATTAACCTTCAACGTGAAAACAAAATTTACCGACACCAACTACCCCAACACCCTAACGGTATACTACTCTACGAACTACGCGGGAACAGGGAATCCAAATGCAGCTACATGGAACCTCCTATCCTACACCGTCCCTGCTGCCAACTCCAACGCATTTGCCTCCAGTGGCAGCATTAACCTTGCAGCCGTTGATGGGAAGCAATTCTACATTGGCTTCAAGTATGTTTCAACTGGTATTAGCTCAAATTCAGCAGCACTTTGGGATGTGGATGATGTGGTTGTTACCGCAACTCCCGGTTCAAACCCCATCAACCAAGCACCATCAATCTCATCCGTGCAAAACTTACCTGCTAATCCAGAAAAGGGGGGAAACACCACCGTTACAGCATCCGTAGCCGATGCCGATGGTTCGATTAAAACCGTTACATTGAAATATGGGATTAACCAAGCAAACCCTGACCAATCTGTGGCAATGGCAATGCAATCCGGTTCAACCTATACGGCTTCCTTCACCTTTCCTCAGGCCGACAAGGTATATTACAAAATTGAAGCTAGCGATAACTTAGATTTAGTGACAACCTCACAAATTTATACTATCAATTCGGCAGTAGCGACAAACCAACTCCCAGCGATTAGCAATGTTTCCTTTAGTCCAAACCAACCTCAAGAGAATAGTGTATTATCCATATCGGCAACAATTACCGATGCTGACGGTAGTATTACTAATGCTACTGTTTATTATGGAGACGCAAGCAATAATATGCCATTCCAGCAAACCATGCAGATACAGTCCGGCTCAACCTATAAGGCTTCCTTCAGCATTCCTCAACTTACCGCACTATATTTTAAGGTTACTGCAACAGATAACCAAGGTGGAATCACTTCATCCACACCAACAATGGTTACGCTATACACGGGTATTGATGCAACGGCTGCGGAAAAAATAGAAATTTATCCCAACCCCGCTCATCAACAATTTTTCGTTTCATCAAATAGCAATTCTCCTATAAACATTGGTGTTTACGATCTTACGGGAAAGAAAATTATTGAGAGAAAGAATCAACGTTCTAACCAAAGTATAGACATTTCTGCTCTAACCAATGGTATATACCTTATTCGAATATCTTCGGAAAATGGTATGGTTACAAAGAAACTTACCGTTTCAAAATAGCCAATGCTTTAGTTGAAGGCTAATTTAAGTCATAAAAAACCCCGATGAAAAATTCATCGGGGTTTTTATTACAACAACTTTTTCTTCGATTTCGTAACCACAAAATCTTTGAGATAAAAAGGTTCGAAGTAAGCTGTATCGACAAAATCAGAGGCTGTAAATGCATTAAAAGATGGAACAACCATATTCTTTGCAGTAGCAAAATTTCCTTCAATAAAGAAAGTATTGGTTTGCGAAATAATAGATTGGCACTTTTTTGCTCCATTTCCAAAAATGCCACCCTACTTTTCTCTAGAATTGGAGCGAAGGTCGTATTGTCAACAACAATAGCCTTGATCGGATCCAACACCTCAAGTTTGCTGGAATATAACGCAGCATAAACCTCCATCCGCCGTGCATCAATCATGGGACAAAAAATCACATTATCGATAGTATCTCCTCTTTCCTTCAAAACAGCTATGGCTCCATAGGTCATTGCCTGTAAACTATCAACCGCAATGAGCGGGAGATTTTGAGCATAGCATATACCTTTGGCGGTAGATACACCTATCCGAAGTCCAGTATAGGAGCCAGGACCTTTGCTTACAGCCACCGCATCTAAATTAGCAGGAGATATTCCGACCTCCTTCAAAATTTCATCGACAAATACGGCCAACGTTGAAGCATGAGAACGTCCCTCGCTATTTTCTCGATAACACAAAAGCTGCCCTTCGTTAAAAAGGGCAGCAGAGCACACCTCTGTGCTAGTTTCCAGCATAAGTATTAATGCCATCTATTTTATTTTATCAAACAATTTTTCTTTAGGCACAATCTGCACAAAAACAGAATCCTTCAACCTGCGCGAAATTACACTAAATGGAGCAACAACCACCTTCATAGAATCATTAAGACCGCTCATTACTTCAATGTAGCTGTCATCCTGAATTCCAGTAGTTACCGACACTTGCTTAATTTTATTGCTTGAAGTTACCACATACACAATCTCCTGTGGTTTGTCGGTTTCCTGCTTAACGCTCTTTTCCTTTTGAACACTACTATCATTATCACCTTCATTAGCAGCATTATCCTTGTCTTTTCCCTGATCCATTTTGGAACTATCAATTTTTACGCTAACCGCTTGAATGGGTAATGAAAGTACATTAACCTTACGATCGGTTTGAATATCAACGGTTGCAGACATTCCTGGTCGAAACGGATTAGTAATTCCCTTCTTCAGCAAATCTGCATATGAATCCTCGAGAAGCAATATTCTAACCTCAAAACTGGTTACCTGATCGGAAGAGGCACCTTGAACACTAGCAGAGTTGGCTATTTGAGTAACAATACCCTTAAACTTTCTACCCAAATAGGCATCAACCTCAACAAGTGCTGTATCATTATATTTCACTCGAACAATATCATTCTCATTTACATCGACCCTTACCTCCATGTTGCTAAGATTTGCCAAGCGCATTAACTCGGTTCCAGCCATTTGGGCTGTTCCAACAACACGCTCCCCCTTTTCAACATTGAGTTTTGAAATAGTTCCACTAACTGGAGCATAGATAGTCGTCTTTGATAGGCTCTCTCTGGCTTCACGCACGGAAGCAGCGCTGCTGTTTACAGTATATTTCGCTGCCTGATAATCACCTTGTGCAACCTTATACTGTGCCTCTGCGGTTTCATAATCGGATTGCGAAATGGCCTTCTGTTTGAAAAGGTCCTTATTCCTATCGAATGATAATTTTGCTTGGTTCAATTGGGCCTCCGCCTGAACAAGCCTTGCATTTGCGGAATTTAAGGCAGCCTCCGCACGCTCCATACCACTAATATAAATATCCGGTTTAATCTTAACTAAAAGATCTCCTTTAGTAACCTTATCCCCTTCCTTAATTGGCAATTCCACAATTTCACCAGAAACATCGGGGCTAATTTTCACTTCGGTAACGGGTTGAATTTTACCATTCGCAGTAATGGTTTCCACAATGGTACGTTTGGTTGGTTGCTCAATGGCAACCTTAATGGCATCCTCTCTACCAATCCACCCTGCAGCCTTAGCTACAACTACAAAGACTACAATCACCAAGATTCCTATCAATGCATATTTAAGGGTGCTATTCTTCTTTTTCATCCTGAAAATATTTTAGCGTTTATATTGTAAAAACAAGGTCGTGTTAAAGTGTAATTGGTATTCCACGATAGAAGTCGAGGATTTTCGTCTTAAAAATGTATTCATACTTTGCCTGAAGAAGATCTGACTGAGCCTTAGTAAGCTTATTTTTAGCAGTATTGTAATCGAGAGAGTTGATTAAACCCAAGTTAAACCGATTCTCAGTATAGGTGTATGACTCCTGCATGGTGGTCACCGACTTTTTGCTAGAGATATATCGCCGATATGAGGCAACCGCATCTGCATATGCCTGCTGAATATTCTTAAAAAGAGTGTTTTTCTCAACATCTAAATTAATCTTAGCTCTTTGAAAATTAGCCTTTGCGCTACTTGTGTTAAAATGATTTGAAAATCCAGAAAAAATGGGGATGCTCAAATTTAGGTAAACACCCAAGGTTGCATTATCCTTCATCTGATCAAAGAAGGGATACTTTTCAGCTACAGGAATACCATTTACTAATTTTATTCGTTCCCGAATATCTGAATAACCAGAACCGTAAGAAGCACTTAATGAAAGTTGGGGATAAAAACCACCCTTAGCAATAGCAATGGATTTTTGTGCACTTTTAACCTTAAGCTCAGCCGATTTAATTTCTGGCATATTATTCTCTGCCATCGGATATATATCTTGTGATTGAACCCCCTACTGAAACAATCATAACAGAATCAAGATCTGGCGCACTAACTTCAAGAAGGCTATCTCGCAAATCCAAATATTGTGAAAGGGTTAACTTGGACATGTAGAGATTATTTTGGGCATTTACCAACTGCAACTCCTCCGATGCTTCCTGTGCTTGTATATCAAGCAAGTTTCCCACTACAACCTTACCTGCATCTACCAGCTTCTTTGTTTGATTAACCTGCTGATTAGTGAGGGAGAGTTGGTCATCAGCCACCTTTGTCAACTCCTGATTAAATAATATTTGTAGATATGCAGCCGCAATATTAAGTGTAATATCGTTTTTAAGTTTTTCAAAATCTTGCACCCCAGACATCAAGTCGAGATTGTTTTTTTGAATACTGTTTTGTTTCTGAAAACCAGCAAAGAGAACCATGCTTCCGGAAAGTGAAGCATTAGTATATTTTACCGTTTGATTAGAAAACTGGTAGGTAGATTGGTCGAGTGCTCGACCATTACTAATACTCTGTGAGCCGCTAATATCAATCGAAGGGAGTAAGCCATATCGAGAGGCGTTTAAAGTATTTTTTTGGACCCTTAAACCTTCGGCTTGACTTTTGATTGAAAGGTTATTCTCGAGTGCATAGCTAATGCACTGTTGTAAACTCCACTTTGTTGTCGAAGCTTGTAGTGTATCAATTTTCTCCTGACCAAATAAAGCAAGAGAAAAAAGTTGCATCGTTGCAGCCAACAGGCTTACTTTAAACATAAATACTTGTAATCGCATAGCTAATTATTTGTAGTAAAAATCAGTTTTTTAGACAGTAACACGGTCAGTTAGTTTAATTTTACGGTAGAAAACAACTAAAGAAACAACGCTCGAACAACACTTTTGATGCACCTAAAGGTATAAAAACATTACAAAACAATATATTTTGAAACAGCAAATATGCGCATAAGGTCAATACCATAGGGTATTAGACAATATTTAGAAAAGAATATTCAACCAGGAAAAACTAGCAAGTCCTAGATGTACCCTCAAACAAATAGCTATTTCTAACGCAAGTTCTTCCAATGATTAGATTGACTCTCAAAAAAAATCATATCCGCTATACCACAATGTATTCAAAAACATGATACTAACTTATTTTAATCATTGATAGCACACAATTGTTCAAAAAGAGCAAACGTGGTTACTGTTCACTGTGTATATTTGAAAAATCATTTCGCTAGCATTTTAAAAAATAATAGTAAGTTTACCCTGCTTGTTCGCCAAACTTTACAATTATGGTTCTCAAACTCAAAATTCGGCAGAAGATTCAACTCTTCATCTTGTCAACGACAATTACAATTTTTATTGCAACCATTGGTTACATTAGCATATCGGCTCGTCGTATGGCAACCTCAAGTGCCACTACGCTCACCGATGCTCGTGCGGAGGAATCGGCCTTGAATATCGAAGGTAAACTCAACACGGATATGTCCATTGTTAGAACCTTTTCACAGTCGTTTTTAGAGTATCACCAACTATCCGCCGATGCAAAGAAAAGTCTTTACGGCAAGATGTATCTTCAAGTTTTAGAGAAAAATCCACAAATAGACGCGATTTGGGATAGCTGGGAATTGAGCAACCTTGACCCAACTTGGACAAAACCTTACGGAAGAGAATTTTTTCTATGCTGGCGCGAAGATGGGGAGATTAAAACAAAAGCAGAACTACGAAGCCTGACGGGAGATCCACCACATTATGCTGCCATGAAAGCTGCAGGGACAGAAAATATTGCTGAACCATATGTTTCTGTTATTCAAAAAGGTGGCCTAATGACTACCCTCGTTTCGCCAATGTTTGAAAAAGGAAAATATATAGGACTTATTGGAATTGACCTATTGCTTACACGTTTTCAAGAATTTGTAAATCAGATTAAGCCTTTTGAAAATAGCTACGCCTTTATGATTTCGGCTCAAGGAATGATTGTTGCATACCCCGATACTGCATATATTGGCAAAAATATCGCACAATTTGAATTCAACAAAAAGCAGGCTGAAAAATTCAAAATAATTGAAAAAATAAGCAAAGGCGAGAACTTTTCTTTTAACGATAAAAATGAAAATGGAGAAGATTTCTACTACTCATTTTCACCTATTATTGTTGGCCAAACAGGAACACCTTGGGCACTTGCCATTGCCGTGCCAATGAAGGCTATGCTCAGCCAAGCCAACCAAGCTTACAACATCTCCATAATTGCTGGAGTTTTTGGCCTCCTAATTTTAATATTAGTTATCTCCTTTCTTGCCAACAGCATCAGCATTCCTATTATAAAAGTAACAAAGAGCCTAAGTTTAATTGCTACGGGGAAAGTTAATCGAACCATGCGGCAAGACTTCAAAACCGGCGACGAAATTGATGAAATGACGAAAGCTCTCAACATATCAATTGATGGACTGGTCGATAAAGCAGACTTTGCTCTAGAAATTGGAAAGGGTAAACTGAACGCTGATCTAAACCTGCTTAGTAACGACGACATTCTTGGAAAAGCGTTGCTAGCTATGCGAGATAGCCTAATTAAAGCAAACAAGGAGGAAGAGATTAGAAAAGCAGAAGAGGAAAAAATACAGTGGGCAAATAAGGGACTTGCTTCTTTCACCGAAATATTGCGACAAAGCAATGAAACGATGGAGGTCCTGGCAGATAACATTCTTAAGCATCTGGTTCGCTATCTCAATGCAAATCAAGGTGGCATCTTTATCAAAAATGATAATGACGACAATCAAATCCACTACGATTTAGTTGCGGCATTTGCCTTCGACCGTAAAAAATATTTAACCAAATCGTATGAGGAGGCAGAAGGATTGGTCGGTGCATGTGCTGCTGAAAAACAGACCATTTACCTTACAGAGATTCCACAAAACTATATTGAAGTTACCAGCGGACTTGGGGATGCAAATCCAACCATTCTACTCTTAGTTCCACTAAAAGTGGAGGAAACAATTCTTGGCGTTATTGAAATTGCTTCATTCCATAAACTTCAAAAGAACGAAATTGAATTTGTAGAAAAAATCGCACAAAATATTGGTTCCACCATTCAAACGGTGCGCATCAACGAAAAGACAAAAAAACTTCTAGAGCAATCGCAACAGCAAGCCGAAATTATGGCAGCACAAGAAGAGGAGATGCGACAAAATATGGAAGAGCTACAAGCCACCCAGGAAGAATCAGCCCGCAAAGGTGCCGAGATGGAAGGTCTTGTTAATGCATTGAACGCATCTAGCTATATGGCTGAGTATGATCAGCATGGAAATGTAATTAATGCAAATGACGCTTTTGCGGAATTACTTGGCTCTACACGAGAAGATCTTATCGGAACGCATCACGCTGACGGAATCGATATGGCTTCGTTCGTTGAACAGAGCTACGACGAATTCTGGAAAGAGCTATTAAAAGGTAAAATTAAAAAGCATACCACGCATGTAAAGATGCACGGAAAAGACATTGTGCTACTTGAAACCTATACACCTATTACCAATGAACATGGAGAGGTGGTAAAAATCCTGAAAATTTCAACCGACGTAACCGATATTCATAAGGCAGGAAAGTAACCACATTTAAGGCCGCAATTTTTGCGGCCTTTTTTTACCCCAAAACCTCCAGCTCGATCTCATAGCCACTAAAGGTTCTCAAATTAATTACACGTTGTGAATCAATCATTAGGTATTGTCCCCTAATGCCGGTTAACACACCATCCACCGTTTTTTCTCTCTCAAAGTTGCAGGATATTACTTTTTCTGGATAGGTAGTAACTGGATAATTCACCTCAAAAATTTCTTCATCTGGTAAGAAATAGCTGGTATGAGTTAGTGGAAACAATCTTAAGGCATGCTCGCGAGCCTCAAACAAATCAACATCAGTGGGAACAAAACCTTGCAACATTTTTCGCCAATCGGTTTTATCTGAAAATCCAGCCTTTAAAGCAACTTCCAATGTGCCAGCAAGAAATCTATTCGAAAGCTCGGCTATGCGAATTGCACTTGAAGCACCTTGATCAATCCAACGAGTCGGAACTTGAGTTTTGCGTGTAACCCCGACTTTCAGCCCACCCGAAATTGCTAAATATACATAGTGGTTCTGTAAACAATGATTCTTGGCCCACTCCATGTTGCGAGCAACACCCTCCTGTGCACGACATAGTTCAGGCCTTAAAATGCAAGGGTCCGTTTCTGGGATGGAAATAAAGCAAGGATAACAATATCCTTGACCGTAACTTTTTTTGGTAATCTTTCCACAATTCATACACCGAATAATTCCGTTCCAAGAAAGCTTAATCTTTTTTCCCAAAAAGGAATTCATATCTAACCGCACGCCATCAAGCAACAAAATATATTGCACCGTAGAACCACTGTGTTCCATCGATACCTCCATTTTACGCATGCCACCCTTAACCTTCATATCCTTTTGTTTTCAGGCAATATAAAAAAACATTCTTCATTAGAACATGTTCGCTCGTCAAAATATTTTCACATTTATACTACTATGTATTGCATAGTATGTTTTATTTACCATATATTTGCATAACATTTTACCGTGTATAACATAACAACTAAAAAGATGAAAAGCACTATCAACGTTAACATTGGGGGCCAATCATTCGTTGTTGACGAAGATGCCTACCACGTGCTAAGAACGTACCTCGATTCTTGGGAAATTAACCTTACAGGTGATTCCGGAAAGCGTGAGATCATGGATGACTTGGAGGCACGAATTGCTGAACTTTTTTTAGAGCGAGTTCGAATTCCTGGTCAAGTTGTCACCATCTCCATGGTAGAAGAGATAATTATCATCATGGGAAAACCCGATCAAGCCTCCGAAACCTACGAAGAGAAAGGCACCACGAATGGTGGAAAGCCTTATCGACGAATGTATCGTGACTCAGATAACCGATTTTTAGGTGGCGTATGTTCCGGCATGGGTCTATACTGGAAAATTGATCCTATTATTTTCAGGCTCCTATTTATACTTGCTTTTTTCACCCTCCTTTCGGGCGTAATACTCTACCTTTTACTTTGGATAGCAATACCCAAGGCGGTGACCCCTGCACAAAAGTTGGAAATGCGAGGAGAACCCATAACTGTTGAGAATATCAAAAGGGCAGTCGCCAATGAGTTCAACGACATTTTTTCAAAAAAATAAAAACGCAACACCATGAACGCAGAAAACGTTAAGGCCCAAATGCGAAAAGGTGTGTTGGAATATTGCATCCTCTCCATCCTCTCAAAGAAGGATGCCTATGCAACCTCCATCATACAGCAACTAAAAGAGGCCGAAATGATAGTAGTGGAGGGAACACTCTACCCTCTACTCACTCGACAAAAAAACCAAGGATTGCTCAATTACCGTTGGGAAGAGAGCACACAAGGACCGCCTCGAAAATACTACGCACTCACCGATAAGGGACGAGACTTTCTTGCCGACCTCGACATCGCCTGGAGTGAGTTGGTGGATGCAGTAAAAAAAATAAGAGAAAATAAGTAACGAAGCCATGGAAAAGGTAATTCATACAAACATTGGTGGGGTAGCCTTTAAATTAAGCGAAGAGGCCTACGCCCTATTAAACAGCTACTTTGCGGAAATTAGAAAAGAATTTTCTGAAAAGCCTGGAGCCAACGAAATTTCGGAAGACATTGAATCGAGAGTTGGTGAAATTCTTACTGAGTTAAAAGTAGATAACGACGCAATTATCACGGCAACAATGGCAAAAACCGCCATTGATCGCATTGGTACGCCAGAACAACTGGAAACAAATGACAATGACCAATCGCAAGCAAATACTGCTGAAGGTTTCCGACGCTATCCAAAGCGACTTTTTCGCGACAAAAAGGATGGCGTGCTAGGTGGAGTATGCTCAGGACTTGGTGTTTACTTCAACTCCGATCCAATTCTATTCCGTGTAGCCTTTATTCTTCTATTCCTAATACCACTATTCAGCCATCATTTCCGCTTATTTGGTAATGGTTTTTCTATAATAAGTTACATCGTATTGTGGGCAATTATTCCAGTGGCAAAAACGTATCGGCAACGAATGGAAATGCATGGAGACCCCCTTAATATTCACTCTGTAAAATCAAAGATCGAAGAGGAGTTTAAAGAAGCTTCGGAAAGCATCCAACGCAGAAATGGCAGTGGCGAATTTATGAATCGGTTAGGTTCAATTCTAGGAGACATTTTACATGTATTGGCCCAGATTCTTAAGGTATTCATCAAAATTATTTTCGGGATATTCGCTGCAACATTCCTTATTGTTGGTATTGCATTAATTATTGGAATGTTGATCATCATGTTTTATGGCCCCAGCGACTTTATCACCGATGGAGCCATGAATTGCCATTTCTATATTCGAGATTTAGCATCCATTTTGTTGGACAAGCTGGATTTTGGGGAATCACCATACCTAGCATAATACTTATTCTTATACCCACGGCAGGTATAATCTACCTTGGACTTCGGTTAGCATTTAAATTTAAAGCAAATGATAGAGCGGTTGGATTATCTGCGCTGATTATTTGGGTAGCTGCCTTAATTATTGGGATAGTGTATGGTGCAGGAGAATTAAATAGCATGAAGCACGGAGAGTGGGTCAAAACATCGCAACAATTTGAAAAGGCTAAAGTTGATACACTCTTCATCGCTGCGCCCAACATGGCACAACTACCAACTCTTTGCAACACAAAGCTAAACTTCGACAATGATGATATTAAGGTTTACAGCGATGGAAAAAGCATCATGACACTTGCTAGCCTCAACATTATTAACGGTAAAAGTCAACCTCTAAAGGTTGATACCGATTGCTATTCGCGAGGAACCACCACCAATATTGCCAAACAGAATGCAAGTATAATTGACGTATCCACATCATTTAAAAACGATTCATTAACGATCGATCCTGTTCTTACCTTCAGCAAAGAAAAAAATGGCGTGGTCAAAGTGCAATTTTCAACATCACCATACCAGAAGGTACCGTAGTACATTTCGATGCAAACCTCTACCCTGTGCTGCAAAAGTCAACGAACAGCTTCAACTATGTTTCCGGTTACATGGCAGGTGGTTACTACCGCTTAACCGAGAATGGACTACAAAAGATGGAGTAAATAACTAGATTTTGAATAGAAGTGCTTGGCACGAAAAAGAAAATTATTACATTTGCACCGCAATAAAATGCGGCCCTGACCTATGGTGTAACGGCAGCACTACTGATTTTGGTTCAGTTAGCCCAGGTTCGAATCCTGGTAGGTCAACAAAAAACCCCGAGAAATCGGGGTTTTTTTTATAGGTCTACACGACGTGTTAAATAGTCGGAGTAGTTTTTAATTTTTGGCTGATATGGTTCAGTGAGCAATGGCGATGAGATAATAAAATCTGCCGTAGATCGATTACTAGCAGTAGGAATATTATAAAGAACTGCTATTCGCAAAAGCGCCTTGATATCAACATCGTGAGGCTGCTGCTCCATGGGATCCCAAAAGAAAATGAGCATGTCAACCTTCCCTTCAGCAATCATTGCACCAAGTTGCTGATCGCCACCAAGCGGTCCCGACTTCAACTTTGCTATTTTAAGACCCTTCGAGGCATGACCTTCCTTGAAGTGGATGGCCTCTTCAATTAATTTTCCAGTTGTTCCAGTGCAAACAAGATCGTGACGCAACAACTCTGTTGAGTTCCACTCAACCCACTCTATCATGTCCTTCTTGCGATTGTCGTGTGCAACCAACGCAATGGTTTTTTTTACTTCCATTTCAAAATTTATTTATACCTAATAAAAACTCTTTGCAAATTTACGCTATTCCTGAGACTATTGTATCGTTCCAGAGTTAAGAGTCCATTAATTGTTCCGGTAACGATTGAAAACAGGTTCCTTACCATACATGTTAATTTTAACATTAATGAGAATATCTTCTTAAATTACTATTGATTACAGTTTTTGACGGTGTTCATTTTCGAACACAGATTGTTCGTTTTCATTCATTTGCCTTGCAATTTCGTGCATAAATATTTAAACTAGTAAACTTATATTCTGTGTTTGTGTTTTCTGGCTCAATGGTTGATGAAAGAGCATTTAACCAAATTATTGAGCAATTGCAATAAGCACGACCAATGATAAAAAATTATATTGTTACTGCGCTAAGGAACATTAGCCGATCCAAATTCTACTCCTTTATTAATATCGTTGGGCTTTCCACTGGCATCCTCGCGGCCATACTAATTATTCTTTACGTTAAGGACGAGTTGGGTTATGATAAGTTTTACAAGAATCACGCAAGAATTTTTAGAATAGAATCCCGCTTTAATATTGGCGGCAGTGAAGATATTGTTGCCGTGACCCTCCCCTGCCATTGGGCCAATGCTTGCTCAGGAATTCCCCCAAGTTGAAAGATTTGTTCGTTTAGCCAGTTTTAGAAACAACGAGCTATCATACAACGGAAAAAAGTTCGAAATTACGCAGGGGTACTGGGTTGATACTACCTTTTTTGATGTGTTCAACCAACAGTTTATTGCGGGTGACCCCACGAATGCCTTAGTTCAACCAAATGCGGTTGTGCTAACCGAATCAATTGCCAACCAAATGTTTGGACGTTCTCCGGCCGTGGGGAAAACCATAACAACACCCGACAATCAGAATTTTACGGTAACGGCAGTAATCCGTGATCTCCCAAAAAACACACACACGAAATTTGATGCCCTATTTTCGCTCAAAACCATTGAAAACAGAGCTGGCTCAAATAGGTTCAACAGCCTAAATGCAGAGGCCTTCTTTAGCATAAACGTATACACATTTGTGCTCCTACGGCAACCGTCCGACATGGATCCTATTCTGGCCAAAAACGACTACATCTACCAAAAATACATGGCCTCGGTGGGTGAAAAGCTTAACGCCAAGTTTAGAATGGAGGCTCAACCGCTAGCAGAACTTCACTTTAGTAAGAAAGAACTTAAGGCAGATGAACCTGTCGGTAACCCCAAATTGATTATCCTCTTTGCACTAGTAGCCCTCCTCATACTGGTAATTGCGGCTATCAACTACATGAACATGGCAACGGCAAGATCGGCCAATCGAGCAAAGGAAGTTGGCATACGAAAAGTGCTGGGTGCCCAGAGGTCAAGGCTAGTATTGCAATTTTTGGCAGAATCAGTGATTATATCGCTTGCATCGCTTGCATTGGCATACCTTGCGGCCGAAGCTATTATTGATCCTTTAAACACCCTAACGGGCAAAAATATTACAAGGGCTGAATTATACCAGCCACTGGTCCTTGGGCTAAGCTTTGCAGTAGCTATTTTTATTGGTCTTGTATCGGGCAGTTATCCAGCAGGTTATCTCTCTTCGTTCAATCCAATCGAAGTTTTGAAAGGCAAGGCATCAACATCATCGAGTAAAATATTACTTCGTAAATTACTGGTAGTAGTTCAGTTCACCATTTCGGTAATAATGATTATTGGCACTGTGGTGGTAAGCATGCAGCAATCCTATATCCGGAACAAGAACCTTGGCTTCGACTCCAACAATCTTTACGTCTATCGAGAAACAGATACAACCGCCAGAAAAAAAACGGAGTTCATCCGCGACCAACTGCTCAAGACTCCATATATTGAAGATTTCTCATCGTCCGTTACACCATTAGGAATGGGAAACGACTTGCGAGTATATAGAGTTGAACAGCAAGCGGAAGGTATGAAGGAGTTTACAATCGCCACCTACTATGTTGATTTTGACTTTTTGCACATGATGAAAATTCCAATTCTCGAAGGACGCCAATTCGAGAAAGGCAATGCATCAGACAGCACTAAGGCATATATTATCAATGAAGCCGCAGCAAATTTTTTTCAGTGGAATAAAACCGCTCTTGGTCGGCAGATTTACATAGTTAATGACATTGATGCAAATTCAAACAAAATTGGACAAGTTATTGCGGTGGTAAAAAACTTCCATTTTCAAAGCGTTCACAATGTAATTGAACCATTTATCATAATCGTTCCCAACTTTCCACTCCCCAACATGAATGTGCGTATTAAGCCTGGAAAAGAAAAGGAGGCCTATACCGCAATCGAAAAAGTGAGAAAAGAAGCTGGTGCAACCACCAACATCAACATTTTTCCTTACAAAGAGCGGCTCAACGAGGATTACGCAGCAGAGGAAAAACTTGGTTGGTTGTTTAGAGTTTTCTCACTGCTAACAATTTTCACCTCCATTCTTGGTTTAATGGGGCTAACCTCCTATCTCACCGAGCAAAGAACAAAGGAGATTAGCATACGAAAAGTGATGGGCGCAGAATCATGGAGTATCACAAAAATGTTGACCTTGGAATATATTAAGCTAGTTCTGCTTGCCGACCTTATTGCATGGCCCATTGCCTATATCGCAGCAACAAGCTGGCTTCAGGGATATGCCTATCGGATAAACTTTAGTATTTCACCATTCCACTGGCAAACATTATTCCCATTCTTATTGGCAACCCTAGTATCGTTGGTGATTGCTATAGTAACTGTTGGTTGGCTAGCCAAAAAGGCGGCCGAAACAGATCCAGCCTTTGCTCTGAAACAAGAGTAAGGTGCTGTCTATGTCCCTAAAGGCCGGTGTCCCCCGGCCTTTTTTCATTTTATAAAAACAAAAAAAGAATAAAAAAAGAATGCCTACCTTTGCATGCTAATTTTTTGGGATAGATGAGAGATCTAAGGAACATTGCAATTATTGCACACGTTGACCACGGAAAGACCACCCTGGTAGACAAAATGATATTTCAGGCCAAGCTGTTTCGAGACAACGAAAAACATGGAGATCTGATTCTAGACAGTAACGATCTAGAGCGAGAACGCGGAATTACCATTCTTGCAAAGAACGTTTCGGTTGTCTATAAAGACGTTAAAATAAACATTATCGACACACCAGGTCACGCCGATTTTGGCGGTGAAGTTGAACGTGTACTCAACATGGCTGACGGTGTTCTCCTATTGGTTGATGCCTTTGAGGGAACCATGCCACAAACACGATTCGTACTTTCGAAAGCACTTTCATTAGGGCTTAAACCTATCGTGGTCATAAACAAGGTTGACAAACCAAACTGTAGACCAGAAGAGGTACAGGAGCAAGTTTTTGAGTTGATGTTTAACCTAAATGCGACTGAAGACCAGCTTAACTTTCCCACCATTTATGGAAGTGCAAAAAATGGTTGGATGTCTACAGATTGGAAAAAACAGACAACCGATATTACAGAGTTACTTGATTGTATTCTTGAGAACATTCCTAAACCAAAAGCATTTCAGGGAACACCCCAAATGCTCATAACCTCACTCGATTTTTCTAACTATGTTGGTAGAATCGCCGTTGGAAAGCTACATCGTGGAACGCTATCTACTGGTCAATCCATTGCGCTTGCAAAACGCGATGGTAGCATCATCCGATCCAAAATTAAGGAACTATATTCGTTTGAAGGGCTTGGAAAAGCCAAGGTAGAACAAGTTGATGCTGGAGAAATTTGTGCCGTAGTAGGTATTGACGGCTTCGAAATTGGAGATTCAATTTGCGACCTCGAAAATCCAGAACCACTGGATCCTATTGCCATCGACGAGCCTACAATGAGTATGCTCTTCACCATAAACAACTCTCCCTTCTTTGGTAAAGAGGGTAAATATGTTACCTCGCGCCACCTGAAAGAACGCTTAGATAAGGAACTTGAAAAAAACCTTGCGCTACGAGTTAAAAGTACCGACAGTGCAGATTCTTTTACAGTTTTTGGTCGCGGAGTACTCCATATTTCCATCTTGCTCGAAACCATGCGAAGAGAGGGTTACGAGGTTCAGGTAGGACAACCAAAAGTAATTATTAAAGAGATTGATGGAGAAAAATGCGAACCAATGGAAGAGCTCACCATCGACCTTCCAGAAGACGTAGCAGGCAAAGCCATTGAAATGGCAACCAAGCGAAAAGGTGAGATGATAACCATGGAGCATCGTGGCGACAGAATGCATCTCGAGTTTTCTATCCCTTCGAGAGGAATTATTGGACTCCGCAACAATCTGCTAACTGCAACAGCGGGAGAAGCTGTAGTTGCCCATAGATTCAAAGGATTTGAACCATATAAAGGCGATATTGAAAAACGAGTTAATGGTTCGTTGGTTGCTTTAGAGGCAGGTACTTCCTTTGCATACTCACTCAACAAACTACAAGATCGAGGTCGATTCTTTATTGATTCGCATGATGAAGTTTACGCTGGCCAAGTAATTGGAGAACACTCCCGTTCTGGAGATTTGGCCGTCAACGTTACCAAACCAAAAAAGTTAACCAACGTTCGAGCTTCCGGTACCGACGAAAAGGTAACCCTCCCTCCCCCTATCGTCTTCAGCCTTGAAGAAGCGCTAGAATACATACAGGAGGATGAGTATGTAGAATTAACGCCCAAGAGCATTCGTCTTCGCAAAATAATACTTGACGAAAACGAACGCAAGAGAAAAACCAGAAGCTAAAATTAGTGCTCTAACACTACTTTTTAATATTTTTTTATTCTGGTAATAATTTATACTTTTGCACGACATTTTTTTAATAAAAGTGAGCAGTCTTACCGACTATACAATTCCCTTCAAAGGTTTAAAGCAAGGGAAACACGAGTTAGAGTTTGAAATTTCCGATAAGTTCTTTTCCGAGTTTGAAGGCTCTGAAATAACCAAAGGAAATTTGACAGCTAGTGTATTGCTCGAAAAGAACTCTACATTTTTAAAGTTAGATGTTCACATTTCGGGTAGTGCAGAAGTAGTCTGCGACCGATGCCTTGACACGTTTTATGCCCCAGTAGATTATACTGGCAATCTATTTGTAAAATTCTCGGAACGTGAGGCATATGAAGAAGATGACGATGTTCTTTTTTTACCACCATCAGAGAGTGAACTTGACCTAAAACAATACCTCTTTGACTGGATTTGCCTGAGTTTACCAGTTCGACGTGTTCATCCCGACGATACAAATGGTAATTCATTATGCAATTCAGAAATGATAAAAAGGCTAAACGAACTCATTGTTTCCACCGAACCTAAAGGTGCAGCGGAAAGCAACCAGGAAGACTGGAAAAATAAATTGAACGAATTGAAGTCTAATATTAAGGATAACTAAACATTACGTTAAAATGGCACATCCGAAACACAAGATCTCGAAACAGAGAAGAAATAAACGCAGAACACACTACAAAGCAGTAGCTCCAACACTTGCAACTTGCTCAAACTGCGGTGCTCCGGTAATCTATCATAGAGTTTGCCCTGAGTGTGGATTCTACAGAGGAAGATTAGCTATCGAGAAAAAGGTTACCGCCTAACATCATAGGCTAGCCTGTAAAACGGGAAAAAACACTTTATGAGAATTGGAGTTGACGCAATGGGCGGAGATTTTGCTCCCGAAGCAGTTATTTTGGGAGCGATTCAAGCTCATAAAGAAATTCCTGAAAGCATTCGTATTGTCTTACTTGGAAACGAGGAACAAATTGTTTCAATTTTAGACAGTCAAAACTTCCCGCGGGAGGCTTTTGATATTATTTCTACCACCCAAGTTATTGAGATGGGAGACCACCCAGCAAAAGTATTCCAGCGTAAGCCGGACTCATCTCTTGCCGTGGGATTTGGAATGCTTGTAAAGGGAAACATCGACGGAATTGCAAGTGCCGGAAGTACAGGGGCCATGCTAGTTGGGGCAATGAATTACATTAAACCTATTAGCGGCGTCATACGTCCAGGTATTGCTTCTTTTTTGCCATTAAGCGAAACCAAAACTGGTCTGCTCATTGATGTTGGACTTAATCCAGATGCTAGACCCGACGTGCTCTACCAGTATGCCGTTCTTGGTAGCATTTATGCTAAAGAAGTTCTTGGAATTGAAGATCCAAGTGTTGGCCTGCTCAATATTGGAGAAGAACCAGAGAAGGGTAACTTAGTGACTAAAAACACATTTGAATTACTCAAAGAATCGACCACTTTCAGGTTTGTTGGAAATATTGAGGGCAACCATCTTTTCGATGAAGATTCAGCAGATATAATTGTTTGCGATGGTTTTGTCGGCAATATAGTGCTGAAAGAAGCTGAAAGTTTCTACTCGCTAATTAAACGAAGAAAGATCTCTGATCCATTTTTTGACCGATTTAATTTTGAATATTACGGTGGAACACCTGTGCTGGGGGTAAACGCCCCTGTTATCATTGGGCATGGAATTTCCAATGCAACCGCCATAAAAAACATGATTCTTCAAACCAAAAAGGTTATAGAGGCAGGTTTGACTGAAAAAATAAAGGAGGCCTTAAGCTAATGGGAAAAATCACTGCTTCAATTACTGGCGTTGGTGGCTATGTACCAGAATATATACTAACCAATGACGAGCTTAGTCGGATGGTTGATACCTCCGATGAGTGGATAATGACCAGAATTGGCATCAAAGAGAGAAGAATTCTTAAAGGAGAAGGTCTAGGCTCCTCCGAAATGGGGTATAAAGCAGTACAGGAATTGCTCAAGAAAACCAACACCTCACCAGAAGAGGTTGATATGCTCATCTGCGCAACGGTTACTCCAGATATGCAATTTCCTGCAACCGCTAATATCATAAGCGATAAAGTTGGCATCAAAAACGCCTTTGGGTTTGACCTCAATGCCGGATGTTCCAGCTTTTTGTATGCACTTGTAACTGCCTCAAAGTTTATTGAATCGGGAAGCCATAAAAAAGTAGTTGTGGTAGGTGCAGATAAGATGTCGTCGATTACTGATTATACCGACCGCTCAACATGTCCCATTTTTGGAGACGGTGCTGGAGCAATCCTTTTAGAACCATGTTTTGAAGGAAATGGCCTAATTGATGCCATGATGCAAGTTGATGGCTCCGGAAGAAAATATCTACACCAAACTGCTGGTGGTTCCTGCTATCCAGCAAGTTTTGAAACTGTAGCAAAACGACAACATTACATTTACCAAGATGGTCAACCGGTGTTCAAGGCTGCGGTATCAAACATGGCCGACACTGCCGTGGCAATGATGGAAAAGCATGGCTTAACACCCGAAACATTGGCTTGGCTCGTTCCGCATCAAGCAAACATGAGAATAATTGAGGCCACGGCTAAGCGCATGGGGCTTCCAAAAGAGCAAGTAATGATCAATATCCAACGCTACGGCAACACCACTGCTGCAACATTACCATTGTGTCTTTGGGAATGGGAAAATCAGCTAAAAAAAGGTGATAACATTATTTTTGCAACCTTTGGTGCTGGATTTACTTGGGGAGCAGCTTATCTCAAATGGGCCTACGATAGCAAAACAGATTGATCCTCTTCAAACAAAAATATGCTAAAACCGTCCTTATGACGGTTTTTTCTTTTATAACCAGGACTAACCCGCCCCTTCAAAACTTCAATATTGAAAGATAAATATTACGCAAGAAGGCGTGAAACAACCGAAAATAGTTCCATTTTCTTAATAGGCTTTAATAGATATGCAGAACACCCAGCCGCATAACAACGTTCCATCTCCTCCTGATGGCTATAAGCGGTTAAAATAACCACCGGTAACTTAGGAAGTAATTCCTTAATTCTCTTTGTAGCCTCAACACCATCCAATCTAGGCATTCTAATATCCATTAAAACAATATCCATTTCTCCACCTACAGCCATATCTATGGCCTCTAAACCATCCTTTGCCCACAGTATATTAGCGCCACTACTTTTAAGCAAAGCTCGTAGGAGCAAAAAGTTAGATTCCACATCTTCCGCAACCAAAATATTCTTCCCACTATACTTAACATTGGAGTATGACTTTTTTTCGCCTAGGTCAATCGACCTAACATCTGCAGCCATTTCAATGGGTAAAGAGAAGAAAAAAGTACTTCCTTGACCAGGAATGGAGTCCAACCATATTTTACCACCCAAAAGACCCACCAAATCACGGCACAAACTCAAGCCAACACCTGTGCCTGAATAAAACCTATCACCCCCTGAATCATACTTCAGAAATCGCTCAAAAACAAGGCTCTGTTGGCTCCGTGAAATTCCAATACCAGTATCTCTTACAAAAAAGATTAACTGTGTTTCATCAAATTTGTACCCAACTTCTATAAACCCCTTTTCGGTAAACTTCAACGCATTGGAAAGTAAGTTTGAAAAAATTTGTCGAAATCTAGTTTCGTCACCATAAAATTGTCTGCTCCATTTTGAATCAAACGAGTATCGAATTTCTAATAAATTCCTAGGCTGAAGATAGAGTGCTTGCTGTTGTTGAACAATATCCTGAATGGTCTCTTTTAAATTGAATTCACAATTCAAAATTCGAATTTCACCTATTTCGATTAATGAAATATCCAAAATATCATTGAGCAAGGTTAAGAGCACCTCTCCGTTTCGCTTGATATAAGAAACAGCCTCTGCACGACCTTGTACGTCAAGCGATGGCTCTTGTAATAAATTGGCAAAGCCAATTATGGCATTCATCGGCGTTCTTATTTCATGCGAAATATTTCCCAGAAAGGCAGATTTAAGTTTATCAGACTGTTCGGCACGATCTTTTGCTTCCCTCAACTGCAACGTTCTATCTTCGACAAGAAGCTCAAGATCTTTTTGATATCGCTCTAACTCATTATGCACCTTTTTTCTTTCGTTTACCTCCGCCTGCAATTTTTCATTAATTTCCGATTTCAACTTTATCCGACTATAAAGGAGATACGATACAATTACAAAAAACAAAAACAGCGTTGCCCAAAAATACCCGACCCATCTAGCTTTCCGTAATTCACTAAGCTTTAACGCAGCATCCTTGGAAAGTATTTTTATGGTGTTATTGGAAACTTCAAATTTGTAACGCGCATCCACATCGACCAGCATTCTCGCTTTTTCGGTACTATAAATGCTGTCCTTATAGATATTATATTGCTGATAATTAAGGTAGGCCTCTCTGAAATCACCCTTTTTCGCATATAGTTCCGAAAGTTTTTTGTAACCAGCAACCTTTAAAAGATTCAAATTAAGAGAATCAGCAATTTTAATTGAGCGATAAAGAAGTCTTTCTGCATCAATCAGCCTATCTTCAAGAGTATATGTTTGAGCAAGCCCCTGCAACGCTTCCGCAATACCTTCCTTGTTTTCAAAGCGCGTTCGAATCTTTATGGTCTTGTTAAAATAACTTTCAGCGAGGGAAAATCGCCCCATTTTCTCATAAATCTGACCCAAATTTAAAAGTGTATTAGACTTACTTAACTCTTTCCCCTGCCGTTCCTTAATTTCAAGGGCCTTATTAAAATAATCAAGAGCCAAATCGTATTTTCCCTCCTCAACATAAATCCTTCCGATATTATTAAATGCCATACCAATACCGTCTGAATCGTTGTTTTTTCGACTCGTTTCAAGGGCTATTTGGTAAAAATCAAGAGCTCGATTATTTTCACCAAACTGAGCATAAATATTTCCAATTTTCCTAATAATGTTAGATTTCTCGGTAGGAAAATTCAGCTTAATAAGTATTTGAAAAGCCGATTTGTAATTTTTAAGCGCTTGCTCAAAATCACCTGTCGAGGCGTAAATTGAGCCTTGTGCATCAAAAATATCAACTATTAATTGCTGAGTACCGAGTCGTTTCGCTATTTCCATACTTCTGCCAAAAGACTCTTGAGCGTTAAAATAGTCACCTAGTAGAAATGCCGCATTACCATAATAGAGCAACGCATATCCCTGCTCCTCTGCAGCATTTATTTCGATTGCCAACAATGTTGCCTTGGAGGCAAGTTGCTTTGCAATGCCAGGCTTTATCGTGAGATACTTCTTCGACAAGTCCAACATTTTGTTCAACTTCTCTTTTCCCGACAAATTATCGTATTGGACAAGTATCGTATCCTGCGTAGAATCAGCCGTTCCCTTCAAAGTGACTGTAGCACTCTGACCGCAAAAAGGCAGAAACGCACAAATAAAGAAAAAATATAGAAATTTTTTCATTGACATCAAAGTACATGATTCCGAAATCTATGGAAAATAACCATGAAATCAAACAACATGGTAAATGAAATAGGGGAACATAATGCTCCCCTATAACGATTTCAACAATTTCCTACTATCTCCTTTTCATTAGAAAATCATCATCAATCTAATCCTCGTCATCCAAATCCTCATCTTCACCCTCAAACGAGTCATCTTCATCAATTATGTCATCATCTAAAAAATCCTCCTCCTCTTTGGAATACAAGAGTTCCGGATCATCTAAATCCTCAATTTCAGAAAAGATGGAGCGCTTCTGATTCTTTTCCTTTTTTTCGGGCTTGAGTTTACGCCCTCTTTTTAAATCTTCGGATTCAAACACTTTTGTGTTGCTTCCACTTTTAAGGTCCTTCCTCGCTTTCATTATTGGCGCCTGTTAGGTTAAACCAGCTTTACCGTTTTTGTTTAACAAAATAATTCACTTATAGGGGTAAATCCCCAACTGCAATAATAAATATTTTTTTTTATTCAAACAGAAGGAAGTAACCATTTTATGAAAAACATACTTCTATCAGTGTGCATCAAGCCAACTCGTTCCTTCACCAACGTCTACAATCAAAGGAACAGATAGATTTGCTGCTGATTGCATACCAAGAACAACAATTTTCTTTACTCTATCACGCTCCGAAAGATCAACATTGAAGACAAGTTCGTCGTGAACCTGCATTATCATTTTACTACTTAAACCCAACTGAATAAACTCCCGATAAATATTAATCATGGCAATCTTAATAATATCTGCAGCAGAACCTTGAATAGGTGCATTAATAGCGTTTCGCTCAGCAACTCCTCGAACAACTTGATTGTTTGAGCGAATATCGGAAAGGTAGCGCCGGCGGCCATAAAGAGTCTCTACATAGCCAACAGTTCGAGCTTCCTCAACAACTCGCTCCATGTAGGTCTTTACCATAGGATAGGAGTTAAAATAACCATCAATAAGTTCCTTGGCATCGCCTCTAGAAATGTTAAGTCGCTGGCTTAAACCAAAAGAAGAAATTCCATATATTATACCAAAATTTGCAGTTTTGGCACGACTTCTCATTTCTCTTGTGACATCAGACTCAGCAACACCATAGATTTTTGCTGCTGTTGCTGCATGTATATCTTTTCCCTCCATAAATGCGTTAATCAATCCTATATCACCAGAGAGATGTGCCATTAATCGAAGTTCGATTTGTGAATAGTCGGCTGACATTATGAGAGAATGCTCATTTTCGGCAATAAAAGCCTTCCGGATTTCACGACCGCGCTCACCCCTTACCGGAATATTCTGAAGATTGGGATTATTGGAACTTAATCGACCCGTGGAGGTTACTGCCTGGTTAAAGTTGCTATGAATTAAGCCCGTTTTTTTATTCACGAGTTTGGGGATCGATTCAATGTAGGAGGAAATCAATTTTTTAAGCGACCTAAATTCTAAAATCTTTTCCACAATTGGATGCTCCCCAACCATCCGCTGAAGAACCTCTTCGCTGGTAGAGTACTGTTTACTTTTTGAACTCTTTGATGCACTTGATCCGGCACCCAACTTTAACTTATCAAACAGCACATAGCCAAGTTGTTTTGGCGAGCTAACATTTAGGTCCGACTGTCCAGCCAACTTTTTGATCGCATCATCCAAGCTAATCATCTGAGAATTCATATCCCGGCCATACTCCTCAAGGGAATCAATATCGACCCTTACACCATTTGTTTCCATATCCGCCAGGACATAAACAAGAGGCAGCTCAATCTCAATTAATAGTTTTGATAATCCTCTTTTATCAAGTTCATCTTTAAAGTAAAGATATAACTGCCAGTTACATCAGCATCTTCCGCAGAGTATTCAGCAACCTTCATAGGGTCTACCTGGCTCATGTTCCGCTGCATGTTTCCTTTTTCGCCTATTAACTCTTCTATCGAGATAGGTTTATAGTTCAAGTAGCGTTCGCTAAGGTAATCCATGCCATGACGAGACTCTGGATCAATAAGATAGTGCGCCAACATCGTATCAAAAATTGGTCCTTTAACAGCAATACCATGCTGTTTTAAAACCATCATGTCGAATTTTAAATTTTGCCCCACCTTAGTATAACTCTCCGACTCCAATACGGTTGCAATCCGGCCAAGCCAATCTTTCTGCAACAAAATATCTTTAGGGAGATATAGGAAATAGCCGCTATTTGATTGCCAGCTAAAGGCAATACCGACCAAATTGGAGGAAAAAACATCCAGACTTGTTGTTTCCGTATCAAAACAGAAAACTTTTTGTTCCTTCAGATCAACCAACAATTGACTAAATGCCTCCTCGGTATCAATAAGTTTATAATTCTTTACAGTATTTTTAATGGACTTATAGAGAGAACTCGCTGCTCCTTCACTAGAAAACAGATTACCTTGCGCGGCAACCAACTGTCGTGGAGGAACTTTCACTAAATCGATTAACATCGACCGAAATTCCAACTCCTCAAATAAATTACGAAGTTCTTCCTGATTCGGTTCTTTTATTAATATATCATCAACCGTTAGCTCTATAGCAACATTCACGTCAATAGTTGCAAGTTTTTTAGAAAGGCCAATCGCATCAACATGCTGTTGAATAATCTCCTTTACCTTCCCCTTCAACTCATCAACGTGCTCAATTACACCTTCAGCCGAACCATACTCTGCAATTAACTTTGTGGCCGTCTTTTCGCCAATACCATGAGCACCAGGTATGTTGTCGGATGCATCACCCCACAAGGCTAAAATATCGATGAACTGTTTTGGATTAGTTAATCCATGCTGCTCACACACCTCGTTTACACCTAAAATTTCTGCCTCATTGCCAGATTTTTTTGGTTTATACAGATATACATTATTACTTACCAGCTGAATATAGTCCTTATCTGGAGTATACATATAGGTATTTAATCCCATGGAACCAAATCGTGTGGCAAGAGTTCCTATAACATCATCTGCCTCGAAGTTTGGAACCAAAACAACTGGAATGCGATAGGCCTCTAGTATTTTTTTTATATACGGAATAGATGCCTTTATATCTTCGGGTGTGGACGGTCTGTTTGCTTTGTATTGGGGATAGATCTCACCTCTAAAAGTAGGGCCAGCCGGATCAAAGGCAACGGCAAGGTGTGTGGGTGTTTCCTTCTTTATGAGTTCTTGCAGTGTCTTTACAAACCCAAAAATGGCGGAAGTATTGAGACCCTTAGAGTTGGTAATTGGTCTATTAATAAAGGCGTAATAGGAACGGAATATTAACGCATATGCATCAAGGAGGAATATTTTTTCTTTCATTTTATATTACTTGTTATCTTCTTCATACCATTCTGCATATGAAGTTGATGTTTCATATAATTTTAGATGGTGGAGCTTAATTCCATTAGGTAAGTCAGCCCTAATCTGTTCAACAAAATCAAGCAAGAGGTTTTCGCATGTAGGTTGAAAGTCGACTACCTCAACTTTCTTAAATCTATCCTTTAAAATTGAAATTAAAGATTGAGCGTCCAGGTTATTGTTCAGAACCATTGCATGATCCAACTTGTTTACAATTCGCTTATTTACAATACTTTTTAGTACACCAAAATCCATCACCATTCCAAGCTTTGGATTTGAAATATCATTTATGGGTTCGCCAACAACCGTTACAAATAGCCGATATGAATGGCCATGAATATTGCTACATGATCCATCATAGCCCGAAAGGAAATGAGCCATTTCAAATGAAAATTCTTTTGTAAGTCGAATATATGCCATCGTTTCAAAATTAGTACAAGATACAACAACAATATCGTTAATGTTGTTGCACAAAAAAACCTTCAGCAACTTTCTCACTGAAGGCAACTTTTTTGTCTCAATAACTTAAACCGTACACTTGCTAACGCAATCGAGAATATGCGTCAAGTTGTTGTTCTTCAGAAAATAGTAAGTATTTTTACCATCCCGTTTTGAGCAGAGCACACCTTTATCCTTTAAAATTCCAAGGTGATGCGATGTGGTCGACTGTTCTATCTTCAGCTTTTCGTGTATTTCTGTAACGGTCATTTTTTTCCCATCCTCTAAAAAACTAAGAATAGCAATTCGCATTGGATGTGCTATAGCCTTTAGCATGTTCGCGGCCTGTTCAAGCTGCTCAATTTTCAATTCATCAACATGTTGCATTTCCTAAATCTATTTACAAAATCAAATGCAAATATATTAATATCTTCAATAGGTTTGGACAAAAAATTTGATGTTTGACTAATAAATCCATGGTAAAAACAGAATTGAAACATTTTTTTACCTTTGAAACTCTAACAAACTAGTTAATGAGCAGTATTAGTTCAATAAAGGAGCCTGTAAAAAAGGAATTGGAAGATTTCGAAATTTTCTTCCGCAGTCAGGCCCAATCACCATACAAATCATTAGACTTCATTCTAACACATATTGCCAGAAGAAAAGGAAAACAACTACGTCCGCTATTCGTTTTTCTCTCTGCAAAGCTAATTGGTGAAGTAACGCAATCAACCTATGTTGCAGCAACCATGATTGAACTTCTCCATACTGCCACGCTAATTCACGATGATGTAGTTGATGAAGCATATGAGCGTCGTGGATTTTGGTCGGTGAATGCACTTTGGAGATCAAAAATCGCCGTTTTGGTTGGTGATTTCATCTTATCTAAAGGGTTAATGGTATCGGTGGAGCACAAGGAATACGATATGCTCGAAACAATGTCCAATGCAGTAAAGGAGATGTCGGAAGGCGAGCTCTTTCAGATAGAGAAAAGCAGAAAAATGGACATTACAGAGGAAGATTACTACAGCATTATTCGCAAAAAAACAGCCTCTTTAATTGCGGCCTGCACGAGTAGCGGAGCACGCTCAGCAGGAGCCGATTCTTCTTCGGTAACCAAAATGTATGAATTCGGCATTTTATTAGGAATGGCATTTCAAATAAAAGATGATCTATTCGACTTCCAGACCTCTGGACTAACCGGAAAACCATCGGGGAATGACATTAAAGAAAAAAATTAACACTTCCGCTAATACACGCCCTCAACAGTTCTAATAAGAAGGAAAAACAGGAGATTATTTCACAAATAAAGAAACTTAAGGGGAAGCGACAAGAGGTAGATAGCATTATTGCCTTTGTAAAACACAAGGGAGGAATTGAGTATGCTGAGCAAAAAATGATTGAGTGCCGCAACAATGCCATAGCCATATTGCACGAAATGGCCGACAACCAATCCCGCCAAGCACTGGAAGAACTTGCAAACTATATAGTGACACGTAAAAATTAAAAAGCGAAGGACTATTGTCCTTCGCCACCTATTAATTTAAATCAAGCTATCTAGTAATAATTCACCTGTTTTCCGGTAATCTCGGTTAGAAGATTATTGGCCAAACGACTTGCACCCAAACGGAATAATGAGGAATTAATCCACTCCTCTCCAAGAATTCTTCTCACAACAAAAAGGTATCCAAGGGCTTCTTCTGGCGTTACAATTCCACCAGCCGGTTTAAATCCAATTTTCTTCTTATGTTTGGCATAATAGTCTTTAATTGCCAAGCACATAACTGCTGCGGCTTCGAGTGTTGCTGCAGGTTCCATTTTCCCAGTAGAGGTTTTTATAAAATCGGCACCCGCCTCCATCGCAATTAAACTGGCTAAACGGATTGATTCATAATTGGGAAGAGCACCAGTTTCAAGAATAACCTTAAGATGAGTCTTTCCTAAACTTTTTTTAATGTTGGAGATCTCTTCAAAAACAGTTTTGTGATCGCCACTAAGGAAAGTGCCCAATGAAATAACAATATCGATTTCATCCGCACCGGCATTTACCGTTCTAACACACTCATCAACCTTAACTTCGATAAACGTTTGAGATGAAGGAAAACCAGCAGCAACTGCAGCAATCTGAATCTTTTTGTCTTTTAAATTATCTCTTACAACCTTTACTAATGTAGGATAAACACAAATTGCCGCCACATTATCAATACTTGGGTAGTGAGATGAAAACTCACTCACCTTTTTGGCCATATTAACTCCCTTGGATTGCTGATCGGTGGAGTTAAGCGTAGTAAGGTCTATCGAACTCAAACACAGACGCAAATCATTTTCCGATTTTTTCATGGCTACCTCAGCCTTTATCTCCGAAACAAGAGCATCCACATCAGCAATATTAACCTCTTGCTTATAATTTAAATAATCTACACTCATGGTTTTATGATTTATTTACAATTTCTACTTAAGTTTTTCATTGTTTTTATGACGATCGAAATCACGCTCACTCTTCTTCGCAAAGTTTCTTTTTACAGCATCTTCAAGGTTTATCCCTGTTTGGTTAGCAATACAAGCCAACACGAAAAGAATATCAGCCATTTCATCCCCAAGATCAGCATCCTTCTCCTTTTCTTTAAAAGATTGATCGCCATATCGGCGCGCCATAACCCGTGCGAACTCACCCACCTCCTCAGTCAGCAAAGCCATGTTGGTTAGCTCGCTGAAATATCGCACACCGAACTCCCTGATCCAATCATCAACGAGTTTCTGATAATTCTGCAATGTTATCATTCTTTATTTTTTGTATCAATCCAAATTGTTACCGGACCATCATTTACTAGCTCAACCATCATGTGTGCTCCAAATTTACCCAATCTAACATTTCCCAAAATCTTATTTTTTAACATTTTTGAAAATGTTTGATATAATGGTTCAGCCAATTCTGGCGGAGCCGCCTTTATGTATGATGGCCTATTCCCCTTTTTTGTATGGGCGTGCAATGTAAATTGACTAACCACAATAGCATCGCCACCAACATCAACAATGGATTTGTTCATTACACCGTTTTCATCATCGAAAATACGCAGGTTAGCCGTCTTGGTCGAAAGCCAATCGCAATCCTCAACTGTATCAGCCTCCTCAACGCCAATCAATATTAGCAACCCACCAGCAATTGAGGAAAGATTATCTCCATCAACTAAAACCGAAGCCCTCCTCACTCTTTGCAATAATGCTCGCATACCGAATCTCTTCAGACTACAAATTTAGCATTTTGACCTATATTTACTTAAATAAGAAAAAAGAATGTAAAAGCGAGCTACTTATTGCAGTTACCTTACGGGAATTAACTTTATAGGTGTAGTTTTTAAAGTATTCTGAATGGGCTCTGGACATAAATGGATTGCAGTAAAATCATATTAACCAACGGTGAGTTTCCAAAATTGTAATGGGAAAAAAAGTTTTTGCTCACTTTTTGCATATCCATTGTTATTAATGGTACAAGCAGATGCGTTTCCAATATCGAGACTGACTCCGCTTTTTTTTATGCAAAAAAACAGTTCGATAACCGTGAATAAACAAATAGTTTATGTAGTTATTTCCAGAAGGATTCCACAGTTACTTGGATGGAACTTGACTCGTCGGAAAAAGCCAAAATAATCTATATCGCAGACAGATATTTCAGATTACATTAAGTAAAACTATTGATTGACAATCAAAAAAGGCGTTCAAAAAATTGAACGCCTTTATTTATTATTCAAAAAGAAAATCAAGATCGTCGGAATCACTAACCTCCCTAGATATTTTTCCACGTTTAAAAACGCGCATACTTTTTCCGCCAATAATATGTATTTGAGCATCCTCTATTCTTAACATTGCTCCTTCACGAAGGCCGGCAACATAAATATCTGGATCCATTTCGAGAAACTCCATAATTCGCTCTTCCCTTGTTTCACCAGCATGCCCCGCTGGATTTGCATCAAGATAGTGCGGATTGATTTGAAACCTCACAAGATTGAATGCGCTAAGACTATCGGGTTCCACGATGGGCATATCGTTTGTCGTGCAAATTGTAGGACAAGCCACATTTGATCCAGCGCTCCATCCAACATACGGGGTACCATCTAGAACCCGATAACGAACGGAATCGATTAAATCGTTTTGCTGTATAACCTTAAGGAGTTTGAAGGTATTTCCTCCTCCAACCACAATGGCTTCAGCCTCGTTGATTGACTTTTTATAATTTTTAGAATGATGCAGCGACTCTACCTCTATACCAATCTCAGCAAACCGTTGTTGAACTTTACTCTCATATTCATCATAAGAGAAAGTAACGGCCGCAAAAGGGAAAAAAAGAACCTTTTTAATTTGGCCTCCCAAAAAATCTTTGATTTCCGGCAGCGGATACTTAAGGTATGGCTGACCAGCCATTGTTGAATTGCTAATAAGTAACAGTTTCATTTTAAAAATCCTTTGTGAAAAAAATCATTTTCCTCAAATGTAATTAGAAAAACTATTAATAGCGGACTCCAAACACCAAAATATCATCTACCTGCTCGTTCTTCTGTTTCCATCTATCCAGCGTTTCGCCCAGCAATCGTTCCTGCTCGCTCATAGACTGCTTATTAATAGACAGGAGCGTTTTTCGGAATAGTGAACGTTTAAATTTTTGTCCATCCTCACCGCCAAACTGGTCCACGTAGCCGTCAGAAAAAAGGTAAATAATATCACCCTTCGCTAATTCAATTTCATGATTTGTAAAGGATCTTGACTCAAACTTTCCGGCATGTCCAATAGGCATAAGGTCAGCAGCATATTCAACTAACTCTCCCTCATGAATAAGAAAAAGTGGATTATGCGCCCCAGCATACTGCAACATTGAATTATCGGTATTAAGAACGCATAATGCAACATCCATTCCATCGTGAGGTTCATGAATACTTCCGCTTTGATGTAATGCTTTTTTTACATCCAGCCTAAGGTTGTCGAGTATTTGTGAAGCTGATAAATCTGGATCTTCAGAAACAATTTGATTAAGCATAGTAAATCCGAGGATACTCATAAACGCGCCGGGTACACCGTGACCCGTGCAATCAACAGCGGCAAAATAGATCCTACTCCTGTTCACGGAGAACCAGTAAAAGTCACCACTCACAATATCGCGAGGTTTATAAAATATAAAATGGTCAGGAAAATATTGTTTTATAAGGTCAATTGGTGGTAATACAGCCGATTGAATCTTACTAGCATAAGTAATGCTTTCGGTTATTTTTCGCTGCTCTCCCAACAGAGCGACATATAGCTTTTTCTTTTTTCTATTAGCAGTAATTAGAAGCGTTGAAAGTATGGCAAACCCAAAAATTGCAGCACCACCATACACCAACATCCGTTTTTGATTTCTTATTTGAATTTGCTGTTTAGTAGCGCCTGTTCCTTTTTAGCCGCCTCATACTTTGTTTGAATTTCTGCAATCTCTTTTTGTGTTTCCTTTCCGCTTATCGAATCTTTTATTGAGGTATAGGACTTATAAGCATCAAGAGCCTGCGAATAGCGTTTTGTTTTTTGATAAAGTAACGATAGCGACTCATACAAACCTTCTTGCGCTTCATTATGGCCAATTTCAATTGCCAGCGAAAGAGCCTCCTTCATTGATTTTTCGGCAAGTTGGTATTTGCCCAAGCCCATATAATCTAGCCCAATATTGTTGCCCGAATAGATCATTTGCTCTTTCATCCCAAATTCCCTGAATAATCGGTAGGAATATAGATGCTTTGCAAGAGCAAGTTTAAAATCTCCCATTTTATATAGAATGGTAGCAATATTATCATTGAGTATGGCAACCCCAAAACGACTTCCAAGAGAATCATAGAGATGGAAAGCAAACTGATAATGAAACAAAGCTTTTGCCAAATTCCCCATTTCAGAATAGGCACCACCAAGGTTATTTTCAGCACCAGCTAACGAGGTTGCATTTCCACTTCTCCGTGCAAAACTTGCGTACTTTTCAAAATAGCTGATAGCAAGTTTAAAGTTATTTTGAAAATAGTATATCTGACCAATATTATTGTTAACCATGGCAACGCCCATCGAATAGTTGGCTTTAGAATATTCATCTAACGCGGCTATAAAAAATGATAAGGCTAAATCATAATTACCAATCGACTTATACACTAATCCTAAGTCATTATCGACATCGGCGTGTTGCTTCTTATGCACCTTAGGATCTAAAACCAACAATGCCTTTTTGTAACTGTCAACAGCAAGCTGGTAATCGCCCTTGCAATATTGGAAATATCCAATTTTATGATAGGCAGATCCAACAAGTTTAATATTATCCATCTTTTTTGCTAATTCAAGCGCCTGATGAATATACTGCATACCAATCTCACCGCTGTCACGATAGGTTTGTGACAATTCGAAGAGAACATTAAACCGTGTTGTGTCAACAATTTTTTGTGTCAACAATTTTTTAGGCTATCTGTCTGGGCATTGAGGTTAAAAACAAATAACAATCCCGTAAAAAGGAGTAGTAGCTTCTTCATATTATAAGGTTAATAACCTACAATATACAAAATAGCAAAACAAAAAAGCAGGGTTTTCGCAATGCGAAAACCCTGCTTTTAGAATACGTTTGTATTTAACTATTAAAATCCAAGCAGCACAAGTCCAACATTAAATGGATAAACCTCCGGACCCTTATCTTTTTCAAACAAAGCAACAGGATAGTAGGTGGCATAAAGGTTAATAAACTTATATCCAACTCTGGCATGAAAACCATAGCGTAAGGTTGCCAGATTATAGTCGTTTCTATTTTTATCTTTCTGCTTTTGACCGCCATCTTGGTAAACAACTTTTGTATGGGAGCCCAATTTAACACCTCCAATTACACCTGCCGAGACATAAAACCTTTTATGTCCAGAAGGAACCTGAAATTCCATTAGTAAAGGAATAGTAAGATAGGTCATTGTTAGCTTCGACTTGCTAAGATTTATCCCACTTTTAATATAGCTGCTATCAGCAACCGTAACTCCCACATCATTTTTTATAAGGCCAACGTTATTACTCAACCTCAAATTACTTACCTCCATCCCCATTCCCGTTACAACACCCATATGCTGGTGTGCAAAAGGAACCGCATACTCCAAAAAGTTAAGATTAAAATTAATTGATTTACCAGAATTTAAATCCATTATTGCAGCATCTCCTTTTAAACTGTTGGATTTACTGCTCGATAATAGCCCAGTTAAACCAAGCTCCACACCAGCCCAGTGAGGTTCAAAGCCTTTTTTGCTTTTTCGATTCCAGAATTCATTGTTCCAATCAACATTCTCATTTTTGTCCTTGCCAATGGAGGTTATCTCCACTGAAGTGTTGTTCCCCCGATCAATCACCGTAAGTAACTTCTTGCCAAACTTAATCTTGGTTGTATCCGATTTGCTTGAAATGGTGGCAAAATTAGAGGATAGATCCAACGTATCCTTTTTTTGTTGCCCAAAAAATTGCGTTGTATCATTGCTCTCCAACCTACTTAATGTTGATTGTGGATTATCCTGTGCAACAATAAATGTATGTGTCGCAACTAAACTAATTATTAAAGTAATAATCATTGTTTTCATAGGTAATTGTTTTTAAGTGATTCTCATTTTTCCGTTCGACGAACAGCCATCAGAAAAAGTTACATCGCAGAAATATAAATCGAAAATCCATAAAGTAGAAAAGATAGAAATATTGCTAAAGCGTTTTGGAAATAGCAAGAAGTTTTGTGTCGATAGTAATTTTTCTAAGATTTCCATTGGGGTCATAAGTCCGATCGACTTTCACAGGAAAGCCAAAAACTTTAGCAAGTCCGCTAATACCAGCTTGTGCATACTCCCAAATACGTGCTTTACTATTCTGTTTTACACCGTCTTGTTGATCGACTCCTGCCACAGCCGATATCTTCTGGGAAAGAAATTCGCTCACTGTTTGATAATCGGACCGGGCTTCATTTGTATCAACTAATTTTTTATTCATCACCACCGGATCACTCGCTGAAACTTGTTGAACTCTTATATCTACTCTAGCCAAGATAGGACTAAGTAAAGCAAGTTCCTCCGCATTTTTTTCGCCTACCGGTGGTTTATTATTTAGCTTTATGGGCTGAACAATATTCTTGCCATCGGTGACCATTGCAACAACCGACACTTTGTATGTTGAAGCAACTTTATTAGATATTGCAATGCCACGCTGTATTGGAGGAGGAGTTGATTTTGACGAATTTATATATACTAATTTTTTTCCATTGGCTGTCGAAACTTGAGCGGTCTCCATTTGTGGCTGAAAAACATTCCAAACTGGAACAGCAAAAAGTAACATCAATGCTGCAACAGAAGCGGCTGCATAATACCAGCGAATTCCTGTTATACCAAAAAACTCGTAGTGCTTTAATGATCTCTTGTTGGGATAAGTTTCCGCGCTCGGGTTAAGCTTAACCTTTTCAAACAAAGCCAAGTCAGCGGACAACGCAGGCCGTGCCCCACACACCTTTTTAAGATATGTCAATTCAGAGAGAGAAGCATCTCCTTCGAGTCGAGCAACACAAAGCCAAGAAAATTCATCAAAATACTCATTTTCAAAAACAGTCTTTCGCAAAGTCTCCTTACCCTCAAAAACGATACTATTTCTATGAAGAGTAGGTAGTTTTGATCGTTCGCGAAAAAGATAGTCATCAAGCAAATCGGCATTATTCTCCAGAAAGGCCAAAAGCTCATCGGACTCCCATTCTGAAAGTTGCCCCTCAGAAAAAGCAATCATCAATGCCTTGTAGTTATCTCGATTAATACTTGCCATAATTGTTAAATTACCGTCTCCAAATGTCCAATATAGGATTTCAAGAATATTCTTGCTCTGTATATATATACCTTTACTTGTGAATCATTTAAGCCAGTTATCTCACCTATCTCTTCATAACTATAACCTTCATAATCGCGCAACAAAACCACATTGCGCTGAATTTCTGGAAGTTGCTGAACGGCACGATGCAATATTTCATTAATATCGGAATAGTGCTCGTTGTGCGACAACTCCTCCACGGGAGTGACCTCTAAGTTAACAATCCGCTTTTCCCTACGAATTAGGTCAATCATTGTGTGATAGGCAATGCTAAAAAGGTATGATTTTGATTTTTCAAATGAAACATCAGCCACTTTTACCCACAATTTTTCAAAAGAATCCTGTACAATATCTTGCGCCTTATTCTCATCCCTAATATTTTTTAGGACAAAGCGATAAACATTGTCAGAATACAGGTCAACACATTGGTTATACTCCTTTGTATCCATCTTAAAGCAAATCAAGTCTAGGACGCTTAACTTTCCAATAAGTTACAGCGAAATCTAACGATCTAACAAGTTTTGTAATTTACATCATATCATGAACTCAATCTAAAAACTAATCCAGAACGAAATAGATGCATCATAAAACAGTAAAAAAGTTAATTTTACGACAAAATTTTTCAAAATTCATTTTATGAAAAAAATTTCAACACTTTTCATTCTAGTTCTAGCTCTTGGAGCATGCAGCAAAGCGCCACAACAATCAGTATCAAGTTCATGTGACACAACACAAAACAACCTGCTTTTACCTGTTGTTTGGTATCAATCTTCAGCAGAAATGGAAGCACTATACATTCAAGGATTTAACATTGCTAAGATGCAGCTCTCCGAAGCAGTAAAAAAGGAGAAAGGTAAACTTGCCGTTGTAGTGGATATTGACGAAACCATGCTTAATAATAGCCCCATTGAGGCAGAATTTATCAAACAAAACAAGGGTTACAGCAAATCATTCTGGAATGAATGGACCTCAAAATCAGCAGCGGAACCAACTCCTGGTTCACTTGATTTTGCAACTTTTGCCAAAAACAAAGGGGTTGAAATTTTTTACATCTCCAATCGCGATAGTTCAGAAATCGGTGTAACAATTACAAATTTGCAAAAGGTTGGATTTCCGTTTGCAGATTCCCTCCATTGCCTATTTAAAACAGCAACAAGCAACAAGGAGGCGCGTCGGATGAGGGTATCCCAAGATCATAACATCATACTATTAATAGGAGACAACCTTGGTGACTTTAGTGATGTATTTGACTTTAGAAAAGGCAATTTTGGCAAGGAAGATGTTGATAGTCTAAAATCACTATTTGGAAGTCGTTACATCATTCTCCCAAATCCGATGTATGGTGATTGGGACAAGGCGCTTGCCCGTGGCAAAAAGTTATCAACGTGTGAAAAGGATAGCGCAAGACGAAGTGTACTTAAAGGATTTTAAGGAAAAACAGGTTTTCAAGAAAAGGTCTCGCGTGCGAGACCTTTTCTAATTTCTAAGTATTGTATCCAGTTCGGCCACTAAGTGAGATAATCTAATTGGCTTAGTAAATAGACCATCGAATCCAAACCGTGTAATTTTTGCGCGTTCTTCTTCATCGGCAAAAGCTGTTTGACAAATTACAGGCACACTATTATTCATTGTTTTTATTTCGCGAGTAGCCTGATAACCATCCATTTTAGGCATTCGAATATCCATTAAGACAACATCAATTTTGGGATTTTTCTTAAATACATTTATCGCCTCTTCTCCATTTTTAGCCCAAATAACCTTTGCTCGTGAATTTTAAACGCCGCCCGAAGCAAGTAAAAATTTTCTTCCAAATCGTCTACAACCAATATTTGTTTGCCCGACCATTCAAGAGCACCAGCAAGAGTACCATGTTTTTCATTTGTGAATTTAGGGTCAACAAATACAAGCGGTAACGTAAAATAAAAAGAGGTCCCGCTACCGAGGGATGATTGAAACCAAATTTCACCATTCAATTGCCGAATCATTTGTTTGCAAAGGGGCAACCCGATGCCCAATCCGCCGGTCTCGTTTGTAGGGGAGGCACCAGGAGAGAATGGTTGGAATAAATGTAATTGTTTTTCTTTTGAAATTCCTACGCCAGAATCGACCACATAGAAAAGAAGGTTATCGGGATCCTTTAATGTATATCCAAACTCAACAAATCCATTGGTGGTATATTTTAGCGCATTAGAAATTAGATTTTCCAGAATCTGCTTAAGTCTATATCCATCAGTAAGAATATTCATTTCGGAGTCGGCAAGTTCCTGCTTAATTGACAACTTCACACTATTGGCCACCAGTCCTTGTTCAAAAAAATCATCATAAACAATTTGCATCACCTCGTTTAACCGACAGGGAGTATTTAATATCTTAAATTGACCTGTTTCTAGTTTAGATAAATCGATGGTGTTTTCAATCGTTCTTAAAAGATGGCTACTATTTTGATTAATGACCATTAGGTACCGCTCCCGATCCTCCGCACTAATATCAAAATCAGACAACAGGCTATTAAATCCAACAATTGCATTGAGCGGTGTTCGTATTTCGTGGGAAATATTAGCCAAAAAAGCCATCTTAAGTCGATCAGACTCTTCGGCACGCTCCTTTGCAATCCGCAATTCTTTTTCATATCCTTTTCGGAACGTAACATCTTCAGAAATGATGAGAATATGGCGGATTGCCTCGTTCCTATCCTTAACGGGAGAAATATTTGCAGAAATCCAGAATTCAGCCCCCCCCCTCCTTGTGAGATATCAGCTCTCCTTGCCAGGTGTTTCCAGCAAGGACTGATGGATAAATAGTGTCGAGAAGAA
>Ga0268359_11839_pt1 | contig 72596 bp, 74 predicted proteins | sample BioMet11_FD_194416 | JGI IMG/M metagenome (GOLD analysis project Ga0268359, IMG submission 194416) | Sewage microbial communities from Oakland, California, United States - Biofuel 11 (PacBio Assembly) | ecosystem: Engineered > Wastewater > Sewage > Unclassified | place: USA: California | collected...
CGAGGTTCTGCATCAGCCCCTTGAGCGTGGTAAAACTCGCGCCGGGACTGTACGGACAGGGGGCGTAGTGGTTCTCTATGCCCATAAGAAAGGCGTAGTTGGCCGTTTCGAACTCCGAGAGCCGCCACAGGGGTTTGACCTTGCGCGAAAAGCCGTGCTCGCTGTCAAGGCGCGGCCCCTGGTCTGAAAGGTAGGACGTATCCCAGCGCAGGGTGTTGCTGAACAGGCGTGCCACCTCGTCGTCGAGGTTGTGGCCTGTGGCCAGCGCGTCAAAGCCCTCGTCCAGCGCGACCTTGTTGAAGTAGTGGCGTTTGATCTTGCCGCAGGCCGAGCAGATGGGGCGGTTCAGCCGTTCTTTTACCAGCGGGATGGGCAGCCCCTCGGCAGCCATCTCCTTGATCATCAGCTTGAGGCCGTGCTTGGCGCAAAAGCGCTCGACCACGCCCCTGGCCGCTGCCGACGAAACAGGAATGCCCAGATCAATGTGCAGGCCGGTGACGTTGTACCCCTGGCGCGAAAGTTCAAGCATGAGCGCCAGCGAATCCTTGCCGCCAGAAAGGGCCACCAGCACCCGCTCGTCGCGGGTGAACAGCTTTTGACCCTCAATGCCGCGCTCCACCTGACGGGCAAAAAATTTCTTGTAGCAGTCGGGGCAAAAGGCGGCGTTGTGACTGCGCAGAGCCACAACAGCCTCGGCTTTACATATTTTGCATTTCATACGGTTCCTGTATGTGTTGCGGTGCTGTCCCGCGCGCGGGCCACAGATTGCGGTCTGGCGCAGGGTGTGCAGTGGTCGGGGTTAGTGTTGCTCCGCCGTCCGGGGCATTGGGTGGCTGTTTTTTTCAAGCCAGCCGAGCTGTCCGCACCAGTCTTCGTGTCGGGCGCAGACGGCATCGGCAAAAGATTCGTGGCTCAGCCCAGCCAGCAGCGCCTCGCCAGCTCTCACAAGGTCCTGGCGCAGGCGGGCGTCAGGTCATGACTGTTGATCATGGCCTCTGCCAGCGACTGGGGGTTGTTTTCTTCAAACATGCAGGCGGCTGCTGGCGCGGCCAAAAGCCGCTGCGCGTGCAGGTCGCTTTGCCCGCAGATCACCGGCATGCGGGCGGCAATGCCCGCGCCAAGGGTTTCGGGCAACTCGTCCGGAGCGGAGCCGGGGGCTATCCAGGCGTGGCAGGCCTGCAGCAGCGGGGGGCAGCTCCTGCTCGTTAAGCAGGCACAGGCGCGTCTGCACGCCCAGTGATTCCGCCTCGTCCAGCACTTCCTGAAAACGCGGGCCACCACCAGCAGCGCGCACCTCCCAGCGGGGCAGGTCGCGGCGCTGCCATATGGCCGCCATGGCCCTGATGACAATGTTTGTGCCCGAGCGCGGGGTAAGGGCGTCGCCCATGCAAAAAATAAACCGCCGGTTTTCGTCAGCCGCACTTGCCTGCCATGCCGGGGCTGGCTCAAAGCCCTCAAGGCTCATGCCCGGCGCGACTTGCACAAGCGTGTCGCCCGCAAGGGGCAGGCTGCGGTTTTTGGGGCCGCGCCAGGCTGTTTCACCTGCCGTGATGGCGGCCGCTTTGGCAATGCGCTCCTGCACATGGTTTGAACCGCACAAAATTTTGTGGGCAGCCAGCATGCCCTTGCCCGCACACACCTCGGCATGCGGCGGGCGCAGCAAAAAGGCGTGGCTCAGCAACGTGGTCTTGGGCGGGCGCATGGCAAGCACGCGGCGGCCTGCGGCCATGCCGCTTTCGCCAAAGGTCTGCACCAGCAGGTACTTGTGCCGCCGTTGCCACAGCCACAGGCGCACGACATCCAGAGGGCCGCCAGCGGCCAGTGTCGGCAGGTTGAGGGCGGCGGCGCGCCTGTGCAGGCGCGAATTTTTCGCGCACAGCAGCATGGGCGCCAGCCTGCCTCCGTCGCGCATGGCCGATGCCAGGGCCAGGGCGTGGTCTTCTTCCAGCCGGGCTGCGCGCATGGGCGCACCCTGTTCTGTCCATCGACGCTGCTCTTCGGGTGAAGGCGGGCCTTCTGTGGTCTGTTGCAGCGCAACAAGCAAAACACGCATCAGATGGGTGCGCCTTTTTTCAGCATATAGTCCAAAAGAACATCTTTGAGCCACAGGGCCACAGGCCCGGGCTTGCCAGCCTGCGCACCCTGCCCCACGGGCTTGCCGTCAAAGTGGGTGATGCCCACGCACAGTGTGGAGCTGGTGAAAAGCAGCATCTCGCGGGCGGTGGCGATGGCGGCCTTGGGAATGGGCATTTGCACCACGGGCATGCGCTGCGCGGCCACGTCCATGGCTGCCAGCAGGGTTGTGCCGGGCAGGATGCGCCTGATCTCGGGGCAGAGCAGGCGGCCCTGAGCGTCCACAAGGCCCACGTTGGCCACGGCGGCCTCGCCCATGATGTCGTTTTCGTCAAAGGTTACGGCAATATCCATGTTTTTTTGACGGGCTTCCATGGACATGAAGACATTGGGCAGATAGTTGGTGTTTTTGATGCGGGCCAGATATTCCTGCTTGGGCGGGATGGCGCTGGTAAATGCCGTAAAGCCCTTGGCGTACAGGGCCTCGGAGGGCAGCGTTTTTTTGAGGGCCACAATGTACAGGCCTGCCTGCGGGCACTCGGCGGGCGAAATGCCAAAACCGCCGGGGCCACGGCTCAGAAAGACACGCAAATCGCCGTTGTCCACGCCTGCGGCCCGGGCCACGTCGACAATGCGCTGGCGCACATCGTCCCAAGGGCAGGGCGGCGTGATGGAGAGGGCCGCCGCGCCGTCCACAAGCCGGGCCAGATGCGCGTCGAGGCCAAAAATTGTGCGCTGGCGAAAGCAGATGCTTTCAAACAGACCGTCGCCTCGGTGACAGATGTGGTCGTCAAGGGGCAGCAGCAACAGGTGCGCGTCGGTGCAGATGTGCCCAACGCGGTAGTCATAAAAGGCGAGAACCTGCTCCGACCCCGGACGGGGTGCGGCAAGCAGGGCCTTGAGGTAGGTTTCAGCGTCCACAGCTTTCACTGTAAAAGCCTCCAGGCGTCCAGGCGCGCGGGTTTATGGCAAACCCGCGCGCCCTTTGGGCCTATTTCAGAAACACGTTCTTGTCGGTCACGCGCAGCAGGTTGCGCTTGATCAGTTCTTCGCCGATCTGCACGGCGTTGAGGGCAGCGCCCTTGCGCACGTTGTCCGCGACGATCCAGAGGTTCAGGCCATTTTCAATGGTTTCGTCCTCGCGGATGCGGCCCACGTAAGTATCGTCTTCACCCACGCAGTAGGCGGGCATGGGGTACATAAGCTCGCGCGGGTTGTCGAACACGCGCACGCCGGGGGCCTGCGACAGCATGACGCGGGCGTCCTTGGCGGTGACTTTTTCTTCGGTTTCAATGTTGACCGACTCGGCGTGGCAGTAAAACACCGGCACGCGCACGCAGGTAGCCGTAACCTTGACCGAAGGATCTTCAAGAATCTTGACGGTTTCGTGAACCATCTTCATTTCTTCCTTGGTGTAGTCGTTTTCAAGGAAGATATCGATATGCGGCAGTGCGTTAAAGGCAATGCGGTAGGGGTAGGTCTTGCACTCGGGGTCGCGCCCGTTAAACAGGTCGCGCACCTGGCGCTCGAGCTCTTCAATGCCTTTTTGTCCGGTACCGGAAACCGCCTGATAGGTTGAAACCACAACGCGCTTGATCTTGGCGGCGTCGTGCAGGGGCTTGAGCACCACCAGCATCTGGATGGTCGAGCAGTTGGGGTTGGCAATAATGCCGCTGTGGGCCTCAAGGGCATGGGCGTTGACCTCGGGCACGACCAGAGGGCAGCGGTCGTCCATGCGCCATGCTGCGGAATTGTCCACAACCACGCAGCCAGCGTGGGCAGCATGCGGAGCGAATTTTTGCGAAGTGCTGCCGCCGGCGGAAAAAATGGCCAAATCAATGCCCTCAAAGACATCTTCTTTAAGCTCTTGCACGGTCAGCTCTTTGTCGCCAAAAGGCACTTTGTTGCCCGCAGACCGGGCAGACGCAAAAGCGCGAATTTCAGTGGCGGGAAAGTCCCTTTCGTGCAGGGTCTTGAGCATTTCACGGCCTACGGCGCCTGTGGCGCCTACAACGGCTACAGTCAGCTTCTTGCTCATGGTATTTCGCTCTCCTTGGGCGATGGGCGGCGGCGCGATGCCTCCAAAAAGGTGAGCGAGTACTATATCTGGCAAAAGAGCAAATGTGAAGGGCGCGAGGCCCTTGCAATGGCGCTGGATGGGGCTTTTTTGCGGAAAATGCGAGCCCTTTTGCGGGCGGCGCAAAAAACAGTCCGCCGCATGTGCGCTGCGCTGCTGGGCTGCAATCTGCCAGAGATGCTCCTGACAGGAGCGGCCGGGGTTTGCTTGGTGCAGCCAGACATCTTGGGGAGGACTGGTGCTCTTGGTGCTGTTGGTCACAGGGGGGGTGGCCGAAAGAGTCTGAAAAAGAAATAAAAGTGTTATGGGATGGGGTATGGGGGAGGGACCCTTTTGCAGCTACCCGGCGGGCGTACCATCGGGGCGTTTTTCTGGCCGCGTAACGGGCCGGAAAAGTGGCAGCAGTGCAAAGGTCCCTCCCCCGCAAACAAATCACTGCGGGGTGAGCTAGAATTCGAGGTTGCCGGGCGTGCGCGGGAAGGGGATAACGTCGCGTATGTTGGTGATGCCGGTCAGCATCATGAGCAGCCGCTCGAAACCCAGACCAAAACCTGCGTGCGGGGCGGTGCCAAAGCGGCGCAGGTCCATGTACCACCAGTAGTCTTCGGGGTTCTGCCCCAGCTCCTTGATGCGGGCCGTCAGGCGGTCCAGGCGTTCCTCGCGCTGCGAACCGCCGATAAGTTCGCCGATGCGCGGCACCAGCATGTCCATGGCGGCGACGGTTTTGCCGTCTTCGTTCTGGCGCATGTAAAGGCCTTGATTTCTTTGGGGTAATCGTAGACGGCCACGGGCCTTTTAAAGTGTTCTTCGGCCAGGTAGCGCTCGTGCTCGGTCTGCAGGTCGATGCCAAAGGAAACAGGAAAGGTAAATTCCCTGCCGCATTTCTGCAGAATTTCCACGGCCTCGGTGTACGAAACGCGGGCAAAGGGTTCGTCCACCATGCCCTTGAGGCGGTCAATGAGGCCCTTGTCCACAAAGCTGTCAAACAGCTTGAGGTCGGCCTCGCAATGGCTCAGGGCGTGCTCTATCACGTGCCGGGTGAGGCTTTCGCCCAGCTCCATGAGGTCCTGCAGGTCGGCAAAGGCCATCTCTGGTTCGATCATCCAGAACTCGGCGGCGTGGCGCGGGGTGTTGGAATTCTCGGCGCGAAAGGTGGGGCCAAAGGTGTACACGCGGCCAAGGCCCATGGCCAGAGCCTCTGCCTCAAGCTGGCCGGAGACGGTCAGGTTGCACTGGCGGCCAAAAAAGTCGGCGGCCAGGTCCTTGTTGCCTGGCTCAAGGCTGGTGACGCGAAACATCTCGCCCGCGCCCTCGCAGTCCGCCCCGGTGAGCACCGGCGTGTGCACCCACGAAAAGCGGCGGCCCTGAAAAAAACTGGTGCACGGCCTGGCCAGCTTCGGAGCGGATGCGGAAGGTCGCCCCGTACTTGTTGGTACGCGAGCGCAGGTGGGCGATGGTGCGCAAAAATTCGTCGGAATGACGCTTTTTTTGCAGCGGAAAGGTCTCGGGGTCGGCAAGGCCGAAAACCGTGACCGCCTGCGCCCGTATTTCCCACTGCTGTCCCTTGCCGGGCGAAGCCACAAGCTCGCCGGTAATACTGACGGCCGCTCCTGTGGCGGCCTGGTCAATCATCTGGTGGGCTTCGGTTCCGGCGTCCACAATGCACTGCATGTTGCCAAGGCAGGAGCCGTCATTGATCTCTACGAAAGAAAATTCCTTGGAGTCGCGGCGGGTACGTATCCAGCCGCAGATGGTGATTGAAGGCTGCGGTTCGGTTGCTGCAAGAGCGTCTATTATAAGGGTTCTTTGCATGACATATTCCTTGTAATGCGGCAATTTGCAGGCATTGTAGCCCTTACTGCGGCACATCTCAAGATGTGCCGCAGCGGGCAGGCGATGGCTGTTGGCCGCGCGCTCTGGTTAAAACGCCCGTACCAGCCACGCCCCGGCAAACAGCAAGCCAATGCCCACGAGTCGCAGGGGCGAAACGGGGTGCTCCGGAAAGCCCACCAGGGCAAAATGGTCAAGCAGCACAGAGGCCGCCAGCTGGCCCGACAGCATCACGGCGGTCATGGTCGCCGCGCCCAGCTTGGGGGCCAGAAAGATCGTGCAGCTCACAAAGATCGCCCCTAGCACTCCACCTGTCCACATCCACCACGGCACCGCCGAAAGCTGCGATAATCCTGGCCAGGTATGGCGCGAGGCCATGCTGTACAGCCACAGGGCAACAGTGCCCACCGCAAAGGAAACAAGCGCTGCCTGCATGGGCTCGCCCAAAAAACGGCGCAAAAGCGTATTGATGCCCGCCTGCACGGGCAGGCAGCAGCCAGCCCCAAAGGCCAGCAGTAAAAGAAGGTGCTTCATAAAAAATCCTTAAAATTGGTTCCTGTGGTCTGGCTGCCGGTATTGCTGCAACAGAAAAATTTGCAGCGCGCCAGCTAAAACTCCAGCATGCTGGATATACGGCATTTTTTCAGTGAATGCATGCATAAATACGCGCTTCACCTTTTTCTAAAGATTATATAGAGTGAATCAAGGTCAGGAACAAATCAGTTTTCCGCTGGCCTACGCCTGGGCATTTGCCCACCAGCGATCAGCAGCGGGCATATTCTGGAATTGAGGGAATGGCATGAAAAAATTTGTTGGCGTTTTTACCCTGATATGCATTTTTGCGCTTGCTGGCGCGGCCTTTGCCGCAACCCCCCAGGCCGGAAAGCCCGTGCAGGACAAGCCCGAAAAGACCGTTGACCGCGTTACCACCGTCAGCGTGTTGCTGGAAGGCACGGACAGCATCGGCGCGCGCCTTGGCACCAAGCTTAAGGAGCGCTTTAATCAGAGCAGCCTGTTTACCCTCAATGATGATGAAGAAAAAGACATTCCCAAGCTTTACGTGATGGTAAACACGCAGCCAGAATTTGCTGGCCGCCCCGCGTGGGCTCAGTGTATTCTGTATGCTGGGTGTTCAAGCAAGGCCGTGGATACCTTGGCTACCTGCTGGCCCGCGATCTTGGCACGGTGAGCGTGGAAGATGTGGACGGGCTGGTGGACAAGCTGGTGGAACGCACTGACGGCATAGCCGCCAAGTACAGCAGCTTGTGGAAGTAGCCCGGCTGAGGCCGGGACGCCAAGTCTCGGGGGGCGCTGCATACTGACAAAAATTTTTCTGACCGGTGGCGGCTTGCTGCTGCCAGGGGCAGGTTTTGTACCGTTGCCCGATCTGGTCAAAGAGACAAGCTTCCTTCAACCCCGCGCGCCGAAATTTTTGGCGCAAATCAAAGGGCCTCCCACGTGGCGGGGGGCCCTTTTTTGCCTGTCTGCGGTTTGCTTCGGTGCGCTTCATCGCGTCTTGGCCAAATAACTCTGGCCCAACCTGTGCCGCTTGTTCCGCCCGCCTGGGACAAGGGGTACATGCCTGTATCGCGCTGGTGGGCATGGTCTGTACAGGTCAGCTCTCGCCGGAATCTTCGCGGATATAGTGGGGGTCGTCCATGTCGCCCAGCCAGGGATCAGGCACTTCCTCATAAAAACAGTAGCGGTTTTTGCCCGCCTGCTTGGCCAGATACTGGGCATTGTCTGCGCGGTGCAGGGCCACGTCGTACGAGGACTCCGAGCCGTCAAACAGGTAGATGCCGATGCTCGTGGTAATTTCAACGCGTTGGCCCTCGTGCTCCACAAACATATGAAGTTCTGTGAGCAGGGCTTCCGCCCGTTCCTGAAGCGCCTCGCGCGTGATGCCCCTGGCGAATACGCAAAATTCGTCGCCGCCAAACCGCCCCACCGCATCGGCATTGCGAAAGATGTGCTTGATGGCCTCGCTGGCTTTCAGCAGCGTGGCGTCGCCCGTGACATGACCAAAGGTGTCGTTGATCAGTTTGAAATTGTCCAGATCAAGGAACAGCAGCGCGTCTGTTCTGTCCTGCTGCGGTTTGACGGGCATGGCCGCGCATATCTTGTCGCGAAAGGCCGTCTTGTTGAGCAGGTCTGTGAGGTTGTCGCGCTGCGTGCGGCGCTCAAGCTCGGCGCGTCTGCGCACTTCTTCATCAATATCAACAATTTTGCCCACAAGACGCAGGGGGGCGTCTGGCTTGCTGATGCGCGTGGCCTGCACGCGGCACCAGATATAGCGCCCCTCGGCGGTAGGTATGCGCATGACGGCAAAGGCCGTGGGTTTGCCGTTGCGTATGCGCCGCCTGAGCTCGTTGAGGGCGGGCAGATCGCTGGGGTGCACGATTTTTCGGTTGATCGGGTGTCCCTTCTCGTTGAACAGGGGTGTGGCCTCTCGGCCAAACTTGAGCAGAAAATTGGGCGAGCAGCGGAACTGGCGTTTTTCTGTATCCACGTCAAAAAAGATGTCCTGTGACTGTTCAAGCAGAATGCGGTAGCGTTCTTTTTCCTGCTCCAGCTCCTCCTGCATGCGTTTTTGCTCGGTGATGTCCACCACAACGCAGTCAATGGAATCCTTGCCGCCCTTGTCCCCTGTAAACGTGCCGCGCAGCAGCAGGGGCAGCCACGTGCCGTCCTTGTGTCGCAACCGCAGTTCCAGCATCCTGGTCAGGGCGCCGTCATGTTTTTCGGCAATCATGTCCAGCAGTTTTTGGGTGTCTTCGGCGTGCAGCAGATCTATGAGGTCGGTGATCCCTGGGTTGTTGGCATCGTGGCCCAGCAGCTGCCAAAACCCGTTGTTGGCGTCAAGGATGCGCAGCGGCAGCTGGGACGAAATGCTGATGACGCCGCCGTTGATGTTGTCGGCAATGTGGGCAAGACGCTGGTCGCTGGCCAGCTGGCTGTACATGTTTTTGCGGCGCAGGTGCAGGGCGTAGGCGGCCAGCGCGGAGACAAAGAGCACGAGTTCGGCAATGACAATGAGCAGCGAGCGATACTCGTACAGCAGGTCCGACACTGTGGGGGGCGTTATGGCAGCCGTGATGTTGCTGGAAATGATCTGGGTTCTGTTTTTTTCGTCAATGGTCAGCAGCAGGTTGTTCAGTATCCCCTGCAGAACATCCGGAAGATCTGGTCTGATGATCAGGCGGATTTCCTCAAGGTCGGTATAGCCTGTGACGGGGTTGAAATCGGCGAAACGGGGCGAGTTCATGAGGCTGTTGGCCACCATGGAACTACCCAGTACGGCGTCGGCCTCGCCTCGTCCGACAGCCGTCATGCAGTCTTCTTCAGAGGGAAAGATGCGGGCGGCGGCCTGGGGAAAGATGCGGGCGGTGTAACTTGCGGCGTTGTAGAGAGTTGCCGGTACCGCCACCCTAAAAAAATCGGTGGAGGATATCTTTGTCTCGGGTTTGGCAAAAGGTTTAGGTTGGAGCGCGCCAGCGGGGCTGTCAGACGCAGGGTCTTGTCCGACTGCGGATCCGAAGCGGCAAAGGAGTCCAGCACCAGATCGAGCTTGTTGTCGGTAAAAATACTGGCGATGTCGGCAGCCGATGCGTGACGGGGTTCAAAGATAAACTGCAGACCGCTGCGGGCGGAAGCGTCCCGCAAAATGTCGGGCAAAATGCCCCGGGCGTTGCCGGTTGCGGGGTCTTGCCACGAAAAAGGTTTGCGGTTGGGGGAATAACCCACGCGCAGGGCGTGGCGCTGGGCGATGTAGGCAAGCTCGGAGCGCGTCAGCGGCGTCTGGTACATGCGCGGCAGGTACTGACGCCCCAGCCGGTATTCCAGGTCGGGCTGCTCCATTTTGAGCTGCACCATGGCCTGTTCCAGCTCCTGCATAAGCTGGGTATTTTGGGGCAAGGTTATATAGTAAAAAGGCGCAAGTTTGCACTTTGCAAGAATTTTTTCGTCACTTTGCAGCGAGAGCACGCTTTCGAGCAGCGCGTCCACCTGACCTGCTCGCATAGCCGCCCTCTCCTCGTCCCTGCCGGGGTACTCCGCCATGGCAGGCATGGCGACGCCGCGCTGCTGTATAAAAGCAGCGAAGTCCTTGCGCCAGATGGCGTTTGGCAGTGTGCCCACGCGCAAGTGCGAGATTTTGTCCAGATCGTCGTAGATCACCGGCGAATCGGCGGGGGCAATAATGGCGGTGTAGGATGTGCCGGCGGGGTACGCGCAGTAGAGATAATGCTGGGCACGCTCGGCGGAATGCAGGGCCGGCGCCGCGAGGTCAATTTTGCCGGAGTCCAGAGCCTGGAGGCAGGTGCTCCAGTCTTCCAGAACAACAAAGGTGACGTTCCAGCCGCTGTAGCGGGCCAGCTGCGCCAGATGGTCAGGGATGTAGCCGGAAACTTTGCCGTTTTCGACCCTTGTAAATTGCGCTAGGGGGGTCAGCCCCACGCGCACGGCGCGCTGCTGCGCGGCATGACCCGATTGGACGGAAAAAACGGACAGGCACAGAAATACAGAGCAGAGCAGGACTGTAAGGGGGCGAACGTGCCTGTTGCTCATGTGCTGTACACCTACACTTGCGCCAGTTTAGTTTAGTCCGACATCCGCAGCCGTGCAAAAAGTCGTGCGGCCAGAGCCTCAAGCACCCTAGCGGGGGTCACTCCGTAATTGAGAGCTTCCTGCGCTTCGGCAAACCACTGGCAGGCCGTTGCGCGGCCAGTGACGTGCAGCCGGGCCAGCACAGCATCCAGCGGGCGCGCCGGGTCATGACTGCCGGAGAGTATCCTGCTCATGGCCTTTTGGCAGCAGAGCAGCAGGCGCGTGGCTCCACTGGCGTCAATGGCTCCCTTGCCGGCAACCTTATCCAGAAACCCTGCCCATGAACAAGAAATTGCGCAAGCGCGTCTTCCCACGGCTGCATGTCTGTATCGTCCGCGTGGCTGTCGGGCCAGGGCAGGGTAAGACAAAACGACCGTGAAACGAGCGTGGGCAGCAGTTGCTCGCGTTGCGGCGCAAGCAGAACAAAAACAGTGGTTGCGGAGGGTTCTTCCAGAGCCTTGAGCAGCGCATTGGAAGCTTCGTCGCGGGTGAGGCTGAGCCCCATGAGCAGTACAACCCTGCGTCCCTGTCCGTGCGGAGCGTCGCGCAGGCGAACCTTGAGTTCGCGCACGCGCTCCATGTTAAAAGCACGGACAGGGCCAGGGTTTTCTTCGTCTTCCCGATTACTTATGCGTCCGTCATAAGCCGCCAGGTCAAGGTGCTCGCCAGCGGCTATCTGCAGGCACGAGGGGCAGGCCAGACAAGGCTTGCCCGTGGCGGCTGCCTGCGGGCAGTTGATACGGGCAGCCCAGTAACGCGCGCATCCATGCGCTGGGCTTCGCTGCCGCCTTCCAGCAGCAAAACCTGCGGCGGGGTCGCGCCCAGGTTGTCGAGCACGTCCTTCAGCCGGTCAAATGCTGCATCGGCTATGGCGGGCAGCAGGGTATCCATGACTTGCGGGCACGCCCGCTAGCGTACGATGGTTTGACGACGCTCGGCGCCAACCGAGATCAGCGAGACCTTTACGCCCGTCAGTTCTTCAATGCGGCCAATGTAGGCGCGCACCGTGCCGGGCAGTTCTTCAAAGGCGGCGCACTGGGTAATGTCTTCTTCAAAGCCGGGCAGTTCTTCGTACACCGGGGTTACGCTGCCGAGCGAGCATTCTTCCTGCGGCAGGTAGTTCAGGCGTTTGCCCTTGTACTCGTAGGCGACGCAGATCTTCAGCACCGGCAGGTTCTGCAGTACGTCGAGCTTCGGTCAGGGCGATGTCCGTAAGCCCGTTGAGGCGTACGCTCTCGCGCAGCACCACTGCGTCCAGCCAGCCGCAGCGACGGGGGCGGCCCGTGGTGGCGCCAAATTCATGCCCCTGGGTGCGCAGGTAGCTGCCCGTGTCGTCCAGCAGCTCGGTGGGGAAGGGGCCGGAACCCACGCGGGTGGTGTAGGCCTTTACAATACCCACGATGCGGTGCAGGGCCGAGGGCGCGATGCCGCAGCCTGCAGGCCGCGTTGCCCGCCACCGTGTTGGACGAGGTGACAAAGGGGTAGGTTCCGTGGTCGATATCAAGATGGATGCCCTGAGCGCCTTCAAAAAGGATGTCGCCGTTTTCAGCCTGCGCTTCCTGCAGGCGTTCTTCCACCTCGGTGAGGTAGGGCACCAGGCGCGGGGCGAGGGCCAGCAGGTCTTCGCACACGGCGTTTTCATCAAGGGTGTCAAATTTGTAGAGGTCGCGCAGCAGAACATTCTTTTCCTGCAGGGCGTGCGCAACCTTGGCGCGCACGAGGTCGGGATCGGTCAGATCGCCTGCGCGCAGGCCCACGCGCGCGGCCTTGTCTTCGTAGCAGGGGCCGATGCCGCGTCCTGTGGTGCCTATCTTGTGCCCGGCGCGTTTGGCTTCGCGCGGCCTGATCCAGGCTTTTGTGGTAGGGCATGATGAGGTGGGTCTTTTTGCTGATGCCAAGCCGGGCAGGCGAAACGTCTATGCCCCTGGCTGCAAGGTGATCCACCTCTTCAAGAAAGACGTGCGGGTCGAGCACAACACCATTGCCGATGAGGCAGATTTTGTTTTCGTGCAGTATGCCGGAAGGGATAAGGTGGAGGATGGTTTCCTCGCCCTGTACCTTGATGGTGTGACCAGCGTTGTTGCCGCCCTGAAAGCGGACGATAACGCGGCTTTGGGCGCTCAGCATATCAACAATCTTGCCCTTGCCCTCGTCGCCCCACTGGGCGCCGATGATGACCGTATTCGCCATGGTGTTACCTGCCTGCAATGCCGCCGCACGACGGCGGGTGATGTGGGCTGCGTTATGCTCAGGACGCGACAGAACGACCGGAGGGATTTTACCCTACGGCCCCACTGCTTCGAAAGCGGGACGCAAAGCCATTGATGGTACGTATCCCGTATGCAAGCGCAAGTCAAATGGCACTGCAGGGCCATTCGACGCGCAAGTCGTCAGTTTTTGGGTTCGGGCTCGTCGACGGGGTCCTGCCCGTCCAGTCGGGACGGCTTGAATTCCAGCACCCTGCACTTGCTGACGGCGGGGGCTTCATCCGGTCCTTCAAGCTCAAATTCCGGCATGGGATTGACCACACGCTCAGGCTCCTTGCCCAGGGGCTGCGACTGCTTGGACCAGTGGTAGTTAAACAGCTGGTTTTTCCAACGCTTGGCCTGGATAAGCGAAAAAATGAGCGTGGCTTCCTCCCACCTCTTGGTGGGTTCAAAGCGGCTGGCCGTTGTGGCGTATTTGCTCCACAACGACATAAGCGAGGCTTCGTCAATGGCGTCCAGTTGCTGGGCCAGCCTGACAAGCAGCTTTTCCATATTACCTCCCATGTAACAAGACATTGTAGTGTGCGCTTTATATTTCGTCAACGCGGGAGCCAGGCGGGTTTGTCGGCATGCGGCGTCAGGCTTGCCCGCGGCGCGTGTCGGGTGCCATGAGAATACACCTCCCGCGCCGGGATTGCCGCCTTTAGCCCTGGCGACAAAACCGCCAGCGCTGCATGGGCGTATTTGCTGCAGCGCGGCGAATATACTTCTCAATCCAGCGCGGCTTGTCCGAGTGTAGCCCTGGTGCTCACGCCGTGAATGTCGGTATTTTACTGTCCGCATACTCCCGCGTGCTTTACCGACACCGTGCGAAAAGCCGCACCCGCCGCAGGCGGGAGAGAATCGGGGCTGGTTGTTTGGCGGGTTTTATGCTATGCGAAGGCCTCACATGACCGGCGAACATCTGGAGGCAAGCATGTCGGATCTCAAGTCCATGTACAGCACCGTCCACAAGGACGCTTTCCCTGACACCATGACCATCATTCTGGGCGATGAAAAACTCGTGTACCAAAAGCGCACCTGGACGCTGGACAACGAGGTAAAAGGCCTGCGCTACGGTGAAAACCCCGATCAGCCCGCAGCCCTGTACGCTCTTAAGGAAGGCTCCATCACCTGCGGCGGTCTGACCTGGCGCGGCCCCGGCAATGGCATTGTCTCGGCGCTCACCGAAAGCCAGATGATCCAGGCAGGCAAACACCCCGGCAAGACCAACCTCACGGACGTGGACAACGGGCCAACATTCTGCAGTACCTCACCGAGCGCCCTGCGGCGGTGATTCTCAAGCACAACAATCCCAGCGGCGCGGCCTGGAGCAATGCAGGCGTTGCCGTTGCCCTTGAAAAGGCCTTCTGGTGCGACCGCATTGCCGCCTTTGGCGGCGCGGTGGTGGTCAACCGGCCTTTTACCCGTGAAGCCGCAGAAATTGTCGCCGCCAATTATTTTGAAGTGGTCGCCGCGCCTGCCTTTGAAGAAGGCGTGGTGGAAATTCTCAAGGGCCGTAAGAATCTGCGCATTATGGAACTGCCCGGTCTCGGTCGGCTTGGAGAACTGACCGGCTCGGCCTTTCTTGACATCAAGAGCCTGGCCGACGGCGGCATCATCGTGCAAAAATCTTTTGTGAACCGCATCCGCGAGGCGGGTGATTTCCTGCCCGCAGCCGCCACCACCAAGGACGGCCTCTCGGTGGCCGCTCCGCGCGCCCGGCAAGCAGGAGCTGGGACGACCTGCGTTTTGCCTGGGCTGTGGAAGCCGGGGTTACCTCCAACTCCGTCATTTTTGTTCGCGACGGAGCCACCCTCGCCATCGGCACGGGCGAGCAGGATCGCGTGGGCTGCGTTGAGCTGGCCATCCACAAGGCCCATACCAAGTATGCCGACACGCTGGCCTTCCGCGAGCTTGGGCTGTCACTCTACGAACTCAAGCAAAAGGCTGCGTCTGATGCCGAAATGGCCGCCAAACTGGCCGATATTGAAAGCCGTACCGAAGCCTCGCACGGCGGGCTTGCCGGTTCGGCCCTGGTTTCGGACGGGTTCTTTCCCTTCCGCGATGGCGTGGATGTGGCTGTTGCCCAGGGGGTCGCGGCCATCGCCCAACCAGGCGGCTCCATGCGTGATGCGGAGGTGATCATGGCCTGCAACGAGGCCAAGCCGCAGGTGGCCATGGTGTTTACGGGGCAGCGTTCCTTCAAGCACTAGCGGCGGCTTTTGTCCCCTGATGTTATCAGCGGCCCGGCCTGGCCCACGCAGTTTTGCTGCGTTGCCGCGCCGGGCCGCACGTCTTTGGCGTCAACAGGGCTGATTTTCGCAACATAGAGCAGGGCCCAGCATGCAGCATTACGATTTGCCATCCTCGACAGCCGCGTCCAGCCCTTCCGCAAGGGCGGGCATGCCCCGGCTGTGCATCTCCGCGCTTTCGGGCGGCGGAGGTAAAACCCTGCTGTCCCTGGGCCTGACCCAGGCGCTGACCGCGCGGGGGCATGTGGTCAAGCCCTTTAAAAAAGGGCCGGATTACATCGACGCCGCATGGCTGACCATGGCGGCGGGCAGGGCCGCCACCAATCTTGACCCGTACATGCTTGAGCCAGGGCAGCTCAGGGCGCTGTTTGCGCACGCCATGCGCAAAACACGGGCGCAAACAGGCGCAAACGAGGTGCTTGGTGTCATCGAGGGCAATCGGGGGCTGTTTGACGGCATGGACGTGAGCGGGTCGTGCTCCACAGCCGAACTTGCGCGTACCCTTGCCTGCCCGGTTGTCTTCAGCCTCAACTGCACCAAAATGACCCGGACGGCGGCGGCGTTGGTACGGGGCATGACGACCTTTGAGCCGGGTCTGCAGTTTGCGGGCGTGGTGCTCAATCAGGTGGGCACTGCGCGGCAGGCAGACCTGCTGCGCAAGGTTATCGAAGAATACACCGACGTGCCCGTGCTGGGCGTGTTGCCGCGTCTGGAAAAGAATCCGCTGCCTGAGCGCCACATGGGCATTGCCTCGTGCGGCGACGCGCTTTCGCCGCAGGCCCGCGCCGTGCTTGAAACGCTGGGCTCATTTGTGGCCGGGCACATTGATCTTGCACGCGTTATGGACGCAGCGCGTGCCTGCGCTGACCTTGAGGCGGCTGACGGCGTAGATCTGCTCGAACCGGCGCCGGTTACGGTTGGGGGCGGCACTGCCGGAGCATCCGAACCCGCGTCTCAAAGCCGCGCAGCCGGGACGCTGGAGCCTGCATCGCTGCAAGGGTTTTGCGTCTGGGGGGGCGAGACCTGCGCAGAGGCTGCCAGCCGGGTTTGCGCCGTCGGGCGTCCGCGCATCGCCTATGTGCGGGACAGCGCCCTGTGGTTTTATTATGAAGAAAATCTTGAAGCCCTTGAGCGTGCAGGAGCCGAGCTTGTGCGGCTCGAAATAGCGGGGCGGGGTGCAGCACAGTGGCCGGAGCTGCGTGGTGCCTCGCCGCAGGGCGGCTGCGGCGAAATCGACGGGTTGTACCTCGGCGGGGGGTTTCCCGAGGATTGCGCGGAGCAATTGAGCGCGTCGCCGCATATGCGCACGCTGGTGGCCTGGGCCGAAGCCGGGTTGCCCATTTATGCGGAATGCGGCGGCTTTATGCTGCTGTCGCAAGGCATAGAGCGCGAGGGCAGGCTGTGGCCCATGAGCGGCATTTTTCCCGTGGTGGCCCAGTTTTGCGGCAAGCCTCAGGGGCTCGGTTACGTGCGGGGAACCGTAACCGGCTGAAAATCCTTTTTTCCCGCTGGGCATGGAAATTCTCGGGCACGAGTTCCATTATTCCCGCTGCCGCTGGCAGGGCGCACCGCCCCCGCACGGTTTGCTGCTGCACAAGGGGCAAGGGATGGGCGGTTGTCAGGGGGAGGTCTCCATGCGAGGGCAAAACCTCGACGGGCTTTTGCACCGCAACGTGTGGGCTTCGTACACGCACATTTTTGCCCTGGCCGTTCCGTGTTGGGCCAGCAATTTTGTGGCGGCGGCCAGGCGTTTCGCCAAAGAGGCTGACTGCCAGAGGAAATTGTGATGGTGGAAACTACGCGCGTTTCGGTGATTATTCCTGTCTGGAACCTCTGGGACATGACAGAAACCTGCCTGCGTTCGCTTGCGCAGCATTCCGCCGGTGAACATCTGGAAGTGGTGGTGGTGGACAACCATTCCACCGACGCCACCGCCACAGAACTTGAGCCCCTGGGCAAGGCCCTGTTTGGCGAGTTGTTTGCGGCCGTGCGCATGCCCGAAAATGTGGGCTTTGCCAAAGGCTGCAATGCCGGCGCGCGGGTCGCCAGCGGCGACCTGCTGTTTTTTTGAACAACGACACCACTCTCACCCCCGGCTGGCTGCCGCCCCTGCGCGAGGCCATGGCCGACGCCAGGGTGGGCGCTGCGGGGCCGCTGCTGCTGTACCCTGACGGAACAGTGCAGCACTGCGGCATCTACATCTCCCCGTTCAATACTGTTGGGCATCTCTACGAGCACCTGCCCGGCACTTTTGCGGCCGCCCGCAAAAACCACCCTCTGCAGGCCATAACCGGGGCGGCCATTATGCTGCGCAAAGGGGAGTTTGCCGATTGCGGCGGATTCCACGAGGAGTACCGCAACGGATTTGAAGACATCGACCTGTGCTTTGCCCTGCGCGCCCGAGGGCTGAAACTGCGCGTTGAGAGCCGCAGCGTCGTGTATCATCATACAAGCAGCACACCAGGGCGCTTTGCGCACGATGTGCAAAACAGCGCAGTGCTCTTGCAGCGCATCGGCAAGGCCATACGGCCGGACGAGCACATCCTGGCGGGCCTTGACGGCTATCGCCTGTGCATTGGCCCTTCGCTGGCAACATGGCTGGAGCTGCCGGAGGAGCGCCAGCAACGTTTTAATGAGGAATTTGGCGGAAGTGCCTTTGACAGCGCGGCCTGCCAGGCCCTGTTGCACAGGGAACCGCTGTGGCTCGACGGCTGGCTGCTGCTGGTCGCGCACCTTGCCTCAGAGGGGAATATTGCGGCGGCCATCAGCACGTTGAACCATTGCCTGCGTATCATGCCCGCCCCCAAGGTTTACGGGCAGATACTGCACCTTGCCCGGGATGCTCATCTTGCGGAGGAAATGCTGGCTGATCTGGAGGCCGAGCGTGTGGGGCGCGATTTGTCAGTGGCGAAAATTCGGGTGCAGCAGGCACGCCGCGCTGCTTACGCCCGCAACGATTCCGCTCTGGCGCAGTTGCTAGGCGACTGGCTTGTGCGGTACGCGTCCTTGATCTGGTGCAATGCTAGGTTGCGGCTGGCGTGCAGAGTGCGGAAAGCAGGAGGCGGAAAACAGGGGTGTGACGGTCGTCAACCGCCTCAGCGCATCGAAGGGGCGGCTTGACAAATTTTACCGCGGCGGATTGACGGACAAAATAAAAAAACGCGGCAAGGCCTCAGCCCGGTCGCGCTTTTACATGTTATGTCAGACCGTTCAGAAGCGGGCTGCGATCAGATCTTCAAGGCTGCGCTTGGGCACATGGTGGACGCCCTCGGCATCACGCCAGTAGGTGGTTGCGCCATTTTCAGGCATGGGGGCAACCACTCGTTTTTCTTTGGCGACGCCAAGGCCAAGCACCAGAGCTACCTTCATGTCCTTGTGGCACGCCAAGCAGGGCGGGGACGGCCTGGTGGTCGAACGACTGAATCATGCAGCAGCCCCAGCCACGGCTGGTAGCGGCAAGCTGTATGGTCTGGGCGGCAATGCCCACGTCATAGCAGTTCAGCTCCTTGCCGGTCTGGGGCATGAGGATGGCAATAAAGGCGGTGGGACGTTCGCCGGGGTGCGGGCCGCCCCAGTCTTTCAAAGCGCCAGCCCAACGGGTGAGCGCAAAAAGCTTTTGGCATGTTTCACCGTTACCCACGAGCGTAAAACGTAGTTCTTGTCCGTTTTTGCCGCTGGGGGCAAGGCGGGCGCAGTCCACAAGCCATTCCAGATCGCCCATGGCGAGGGGCTGATCTTCAAAAAAACGGCGGCATGTGCGGGCTGCTTTCAGCTAGAGCTTTGAAATTCCATAGCCAGCTCCTTGGTTTCTCCGGGCTGAACCCGGCTGTTTGCGTCAGGCAGCGCCACTTTACACTGTAAGCAGCAGAAAGCACAACTGGCTCCACTGGATGCACGCGCCAAGAAAGTCGCCGGAAACACCGCCCTGTAGCCGGGCCTTGTCTATTAGGCTGTGCACCAGCGCAAACTGCCCAAGGGCAAGCAGCGGCAGCCGCCAGAAGGGGCAGCCGCCAAACAGAACCAGAACAGCCATGGCTGCCGTAAGCAGAACCTGCCAGCGCGCCAGTTGCGGCGTGCAGCCGGCGCAGGCCAGACCGCCCAGCGAGCGCTGCTGATACGGGGTCGTGTATGCGGCAAGCCAGATGCATGCCGCGCGGCCCCAGGCAGGAGCAAGCACAAGGGCAATCCACTGCCCCTGGCCAAGTGCCCCACAAGGCTCAGCCACAGGCCGCTGAAGGCCACAAGCATATGTAGTGCGCCAAACGCGCCAAGCCTGCTGTCGCGCAGGATGGCCCAAAAACGTTCACCCTCTGCGCCGCTCCCAACCGCATCGCCCAGATCAGACAGCCCGTCCCAGTGCAGGCCTCTGGTGGACCATATCTCGCAGACCATCCAGGTCCAAGCGGCCAGCGCGGCGGCGACGAGGTTGCCCGCAGCTCCGTATGTCGGCTTGTCAAAGGCCCACAGCGCGGCAAAGGCCGCTAGGTGCACAATGCGCCAATTATAAGCCCAACCGGGGCAAAAAACGGCATGGCCGCACTGAGGGAGGCTGCGGTGCAAGATGGGCGCGGCGGCGCCAGACGGGTCAAAAAAGCCAGGGCGTCATGAAAACGTCCTGGCCATGCTGCTAAGGTGGTAATGGCCACAGCGTCAGCGGGTTTGGGGATGGTTGAAGGCCAGCGCGTACAGGTGGTGGAAAAAGTCCACGTATTCAACGTTGATTCTTTCAGGCACCTTGATGCGTGAGGGAGCAAAGTTAAGGATGGAGGTAATGCCCGCATCCATCAGGTGCTGCGCTGCCCTCTGCGCCCTTTCGGGCGGTGTGGTGATGATGCCGATTTCAATGTTGAGGTCGGTCACCATGTCCTTGAGGTCGCGTGTGCAGTGCACCTCGAGCCCGTGGACAATCTCGCCGATCTTGAAGGGGTCGCAGTCAAAAATACCCACAATGTTGAATCCGCGAGAGCGAAATTCGCCATGGTTTAGAATGGCCTTGCCCAGGTTGCCGACGCCGATAAGCGCCATGCGCCATTCGCGGTCGACGCCAAGTGACGAGGTGATCGCGGCAATAAGCGATTTGACATGATAACCTACGCCACGGATGCCAAATTCACCGAAATACGCCAGATCCTTGCGAACCTGAGAGCCGTTGACGCCGCATGCGTCCGCAAGGGGGTTCGAGGAGATTACCTCAACATTGTCGCGCGAAAAATTTTCAAGCACCTGCACATAGGTCGCAAGGCGCTGGATGGTCGCTCTGGGGATATGTTTGCTTTTCGGTGGGTTAACCATGGTGTACCTTCTGGATGCGCAGCGGGTCGTATTGTTACAAGCTTTGTGAAATTGATTTTATAGCAGAAATATTGCTCGGCGCAAGCTTTGTGAATCTGGTGCTCTTTGGCCAGATAACTAGCCAAAATCGTAGGAACTAGTGTTGTTCTGCCGGGTTTTGCGTGATAGACAAAACCCTTGATTTTGCCTGCCCCAAACAAATTTATGCCTACATCTATTGATAAAATTTATTTCACGACTTTTCAAGTTTTGCGCATCTGCGTTGGGTTTGTGCGTGGTCTGTTGTTTCAGTAGGTTATGCAAATGAACTGCTGTAGGAGATTATTGCTACCACAAAAGTTAACAAAGGTTAAGCGTATAGATTACTTGTCTTAGCTGGTTAGGCGAATGAGTAAAATTTTTGGCGTGCATGGTCGCGCAGTATTTTGCATGGCGCGGGTTGCTGCCCTACCTGCGGGCAGGTCCGATGCCCTGGCAAGTGCATGCCTCGGTACCGTGAGGGGAGGCTTACTCCTGCAGGCTGCACGTGTTGGTTGTGCATCTTGCGCCGCGCCTGGGCCGCGCCGTAGCTATTTCGTGAGGCAGGCAGGTTTAGGAGAAACCCTGGCTTGTGTGTATGGCAGTGTGGGGCAAGGTTGCTGCGGCGTAAACCCTTGGGGGGCCATGAACAGCCCGCAGTTGCGCCTGCGGAATAAAACAAAAAGGGCGACCCTGGGGCCGCCCTTTTTGTAAATCAGACGATTCGAACTTACGCGTAGGGGTTGGCGTACAGCAGGATGAAGCTGATAACCAGGGCGTAAATGGCCAGCGATTCGATGAAGGCGAAGGCCAGAATCATGGTACCGGTGATCTTGCCGCTCACGTCAGGATTGCGGGCAACGCCTTCGCAGGCGCCCTTCAGACCAAGACCCATGCCGATGCCGCAACCGAAAGCGGCAATGCCGATGCCAAGGGCGGCGGCCAGGCAGGTGTAGCCCAGAGCCGAGGCGTCGAGCTGATTGGCGGCGAAGGCCATGCTGGCCATGCCGAGAAGGGCCACGGTGTTCAGGGCGATCATCAGAAACTTACGCATGAGACACTCCTTGCACTGTTGTATTGTTGGGTCGTTATCGACCATTCCCCACTATGTGTCGTGTGTAACGTCCCGCATTCGCCGCTAGTCGGCCGGCTGCAGGCAGCCCAGGCCTAGCGGCCTAATGCTCGGGTGCTTCAAGCGCGCCCTTGATGTAAAACATGGTCAGCATGAAGAACACGAAGGCCTGCATGGTCTTGCCCAAGAGGAACAGGGCGTAGATGGGCAGGGTTCCGAGTATGGGAGCCATCACGAAGAACAGCACCATAACGATTTCTTCACCACGGATGTTGCCGAAAAGACGGAGCGAGAGAGAAACCGGGCGCGACAGGTGCGAAACCACTTCAAGCGGAAGCATAAGTGGGATAAGCACCTTGGAAGGGCCGGTAAAGTGATGGATGTAGTGCGCCTTCCAGCGGATCAGACCTATGGCGTTGTAGAACACCAGCACGAACAGAGCCATGCACACGGTGGTGTTAAGGTTGGCCGTAGGGGCGTCAAGGCCGGGTACCAGACCCATGAGGTTCATGCCAAAAATGTAGATGAACATGCCAGTCAGCAGGCCGACGAACTTACGCCCGTTTTCGCCCATGGTGGCTAGGATGAAGTTCTCGATGGTATCCACCAAGGCTTCAAAAAAGTTTTGCAGGCCTCCGGGAACCATAGTCAGCCGACGGCGCATAATCAACGCGACGGTGAACAAAATGGCCATACAGACCCAGGAGTAGAACACATGCTTGAATTCCACCATCTGTCCACCGATGGTGATCTCGTCCATGCCCATAAATGTGGAGAGCAATACCGGATGCGGCAAACCACCTGCCATGAGCCATGCCTCCTGGTGAATACGCGCCAAAGCGCTGCGTTAATGTTAGACCCCTGCGGGCCATCCCCCAAAATTTGCGGCCGTGGGCTCACGCCCTGCCGGTGTACGACCGGGTTGTTCCAGTCGGTTTTGCTTTAGTCCGCAGGGCGTCGCGGGCTGCGCGCTGCCAGTGCGTAACTTGCCAGAGCGCATGCTCCGGCGGCGGCCATGCCGCCCACTATGGCAAAAACAGGAGCTCTGTAGGTGATCAGCGATACATAAAGAACTGCGCCAACCAAAACAAGCCTGCCTATCCAGCGCACCAGTACGATACGCAAAAAGGCCGTACTGTAATCGCCCAGGCCCTTGCGCAAAAAAAAGCGCGCCAGCCCCCAAAACGTCCAGGCCATTATGGTCAGGCCCACTCCAAACCAAAAAATCCAGGTCGTGGCCGTAAAGGCCAACCCGCCGACCAGCAAAGTGAATGCGGCGAGCAAAATTTCGTTGCGCAGCAGCACGCGGATAGCCGGGTGGTCTATGCCGCGCCGCCAAAGCCAGGCGTCAAGGCTGTGTATCATCAGTTTCAGTCTGCGCACGGCTGCTTGTCTTGCCTTGCCCTGCTGGGGGCGTTGCGTTTTGCTGTTCCGGCACAAGGCCTTTTCGGCGGGCGTCCTGCACTGCTATTTTGCGCAGCAGGGCCTGGGTATCGCGGTAGACGTTCAAAAAACCTGCCGCAATGCCGATGAACAGAAAAACCAGCTTGCCCCAAGGTGTGGTTCCAAACCAGTGGTCGATGCCGTAACCAATGGCAAACCCGACTGCGGGGCCGCTAACCAGATGCAATCCGATGACCCCAGTGTTGGCCATGGCTTCCATGCCGGTTTGCTGCTGTTTAAGAAAATCCTTGAACGACATGAGGCCTCCGCGCGCATGGCTCTCGGAACCTGTAGCGTCATGGTCCCCTTAACGCTGTTCAAATTATCACAGCCGACCTGACGCGTCAATGACTTTGGGCGGAAACTTGTGATTACGCTGCATTCCTTGCAGCCCAGAGAGCCAGAAAAGCGGCTGTTGATACCAAAAAAGGGGATCAAAAAAATATGAAAAGCCGCACCACCGACAGGCGGTTTTATGTTTTGAGCCAGAGACTCAGCGTCTCAAGATGCGGCGTGTGCGGAAAAAGATCCACCACTGCGAGCCGCTCCAGCCTGTAACGGCAGCGCAACTGGGCCGCGTCGCGCGCCAGGGTTGAAGGGTTGCACGATATATAGAGGATACGCTCTGGCGCTATGTGCAGCAGTGCGTCAAGAGCGCGCGGCGAAAGTCCCGCCCGAGGGGGATCAACCAGTGCGTCTGTGACGCTTGGCAGCGTCGTGCCTGCGTGGGTGTTGGGTTTTGCTGCATCTGCCGCCGCGTCAGCTGCCTCGTTATCCCCCTGTGTGGTTTGACTGTGCGTTGCAGCCCAAATGTTTTGTGCGCCGCACGCTGCAAGACGTTCCAGCCGCAGGGCGGCGTCGCCTGCCTTGTATTGGCAGTGGTGCTGACCGTTGTTTGCCGCATTGATCGTTGCCAGCTTTACGGCCCTGGCGTCCTGCTCCAGCCCAAGCAGGGCTGCGTAATCCGCCGCCAGCAACAGGCCCGGAGCGCCAACGCCGCAGTAGAGATCAAGCAGGCCGCGGCTCTCTGGGGCGGCCTCGGCCTGGGGCGTCAGCATGCTCTGGGCGGTGCGGGCCAGCACCTGCGCCGCGGCGGTGTTGACCTGAAAAAACGAGGCCGCATCCAGGGCAAAATAAGCACCATTGAGAGGCTGAAACAGCCGGGCCGCTGCGGGATTGTCCATTCCCGTTGCATCCAGAGTCTGCACGCGCTTTTCGCCAAAGGCAAAGGCGTCTGCCGTGCTGCGTTCCTCATGGATAAAAGCGTATAGTTGTGGAAAAGCCGCCAGTACTTCGCGCCCAAGGGCGCGCACAGCGGCCCGTTGCTGTGCATCGCCGGGGCTTGTGATGCACAGTGCCCACCAGCGCGGCGTACGCAGGTCTGCGGCCAGCCCCCGGCGCAAAACAAAAAAACGCCAGAAGCCAGGATCGGCCGTGTCTTGCTGCACTGTATAATAATGACTGGGTACTCGGCGGGCCGGTTCATGGCGGTTGCCGCGAGCCGTTTGTTTGCACTGGTTGGCCTTGCGGCGGGAAGCTGGCATTGTGACCGAACGGGAGTCGGGCTGGGCGCCGGGCCGCGCATCTGGCGGAACATAGGCGGCAAGGCCGCTCTTGGCTGCCAGATTGCCAACCATGTCGACCATGCGCAGGGCTTCTGCGGGCATGAGAGCGCACTTTGGCACGGCCACCACATCGCGCCCGTTGCGCCTGCGCAGGCCGAGCATGAGCCCGCATTCGCGCGATGCGTCTGGGCCAAAGGCAAATTCCATCTTGTTGCGAAAGCGGATGGCGGCAGGAGAAGGCGCAACCGGCCCGAGCAGGGTTTCAAGTGTGGAGCGGTTCAGCCCGCCTATGCGGCTGAGCGCGTCCAGCGCTATGGTGCGCTTCCAGAAAAGTTGCTGTTCATAGGGCATGGTTTGCAGCGGGCAACAGCCGCAGTCGGCATGGTGCGGGCAGATGGGCTGGGCCGCGTCCGGGGCCTCGCGCAGCAGCTGCAGCGCCTCGGCCTCTATAAAGGAAGACTTGCGGCGCGTGATGCGCGCCAGCACCTTTTGCCCCGGCAGGGCGTTGGTCACAAAGACCACCGCGCCGCGTCCCTGGCCGTCGGCAGACGCAAGGCGAGCGATACCGCGCCCGTCGTGCGACAGGGCGGTGATGTCAACAGTGATAGCGTCGGTAGGGGCATTCATGGTGCTCCACAGATAGCAGCAGGCAGGCGGGGGCGCAAGGGCGCAGGCCTGGTGGACAAAAGGGATTGCACCCCGACGGCAAGTTATGTATTATCATCGTTCGCGCAAGTCGCGGACTGTTCGGCGGGTTTTGCAAAAAAAATGGCAAAACGCGCTTGACATTTGTCGGCCTGTGGGGCAAATATGCCTTTCTCTTTTTGGAGGTTGATATGTACGCGATTATCGAGACCGGCGGAAAACAGTACCGCGTCGAAGAAGGTTCCAAAGTAGTTGTGGAAAAGCTTGCGGTACAGACCGGAAGCGAAATTTCCCTGGACAAGGTGCTGATGGTCGGCGGCGCAGAATGCAAAGTCGGCGCTCCCTATCTTGCCGGGGCCGCCGTCACGGCGGAAGTGGTGGATCACGGGCGTGGACCCAAGATCAAGGTGTTCAAGCGCTGGCGTCGTAACGACTCGCGCAAGATGCGCGGTCATCGCCAGGATTACACCACCATTCGCGTTAAGAGCATCAACGCCTAGAACCCGGTTCTGTCGAGGTTCGGGCAAGCTGCGGGCAAGGCTTGCCATAGCGGCTCCGCATTCGTGCAGGGGCGAGTTGAGCGATATTTATATTATGCCCCGCCGGTCCATAGGGTCGGCGCCCCAGGGAGGCTACCATGGCACATAAGAAAGCAGGCGGCTCTTCGCGCAATGGCCGCGACAGTGAAGGCCAACGCCGCGGCGTAAAGCGTTTTGGCGGTCAGAAGGTTCTGGCTGGCAATATTCTGGTGCGTCAGCTCGGCACCACCGTTTACCCTGGTGTAAACGTTGGCATGGGCAGGGATTTTACCCTGTTCGCCAAAGTGGCCGGCGTCGTGCGCTTTGAAAAGTATATCCGCAAGCGCCGCGTTCACACGCGCGTGCATGTGGAAGCGGCCGCCGACTAAGCGCGGCCGCGTGGAATTTGCCGATGAGGGAAGGGGCCGCGAGGCTTCTTCCCTCTCGGTGTTTGTGCTGGGGTATGCGTGGCCAGAATGCGCCACTGCCAAATATGCGGCCAACCCGGCGCGGGCACAAGCCCACGCTGGCCTTTGCCGCACAGCTGCTTATGTAAGCGGCTTTTTGGAACGGCAGCCCCATAAAAAAACGGTGAATGCCGCACTGCGGCGCACCGCGCGGACTGACCGCAAGGATACCCCATGCGATTTGTAGATGAAGCTCGAATTCAGGTGCGCGCCGGTAAGGGCGGGCACGGTTGCCTTTCGTTCCGGCGCGAAAAGTTCGTGCCGCGCGGCGGGCCAGACGGCGGCAACGGCGGCGACGGCGGCTCTGTACTGTTAAAGGCCGACGGTCGTCTGCTGTCGTTGTACGACTTTCGCCTCAAGCGTCTGTACGAGGCCCGCAATGGCCGCCCCGGCGAGGGCAGCCAATGTGACGGCAAGAAGGGCGAAGATATGGTGCTGCACCTGCCGGTGGGCACGCTGGTGTTTGCCGAAGGCCCCGACGGCGAGGAACTGCTGGCCGACCTTAGCGACCCCGATACCGAGGTGCTGGTGGCCCGTGGCGGGCGCGGCGGCAAGGGCAACGAGCACTTCAAGTCTGCGACCATGCGCGCCCCGCGCTTTTGCCAGCCCGGCGAACCCGGCGAGGAAAAGAGTCTGCGCCTCGAGCTGAAAATTTTGGCGGACGCCGGTCTGCTGGGTCTGCCCAATGCGGGCAAATCCACGTTTATTTCGCAGGTGTCGGCGGCGCGCCCAAAAATTGCGGCCTATCCCTTCACCACGCTCACGCCCAACCTCGGCGTCATGATTGACGAGGTGGACCCCGACAGACGCATGGTCATTGCCGACATCCCCGGTCTCATCGAAGGCGCGCACGAAGGGCAGGGCCTTGGCCTGCGCTTTCTCAAGCACGTTGAGCGCACGCGGTTTCTGGTGCACATCCTCAGTGTCGAGGATGTGGGCGATGAAGACCCGTGGGCGGGCTTTGACCTTATCAACGAAGAGCTGCGCCGTTTTGACGCAGAACTTGGCGAACGTCACCAGATCGAGGTGGTCAACAAGATCGACCTGATCACGCCCGAGCGGCTGGCGGACCTCAAGGGCCGCGCCAGGGCAGACGGCCGCGACATCTTCTTTATTTCCGCGCGCGACGGTATTGACCTCGAACCGCTGGTGGAAGAACTGTGGCACATGCGCGATCAAACCGACAGCCACGCGCCCATCCTGCACTTTGCGGAAATAGACGGGGACGAAGATGAGGAGTTCCCCGAAATTGAAGTGATCTATACCCGCGAATAGCGGTCTGTGGAGCATATATGGCAGCCCCCAAGGAAGACTGGCGGCAGGAACGCGCGCGCGTGCTCACGCAGGCGCGGGTTGTGGTCGTTAAGGTCGGCAGCGCTGTATTGACCGACGCCAACGGACTGTGCGCCCCCGTGCTGGATAATCTGGCCGGGCAGTTGGCCCGGCTGCGCAACCTGTTGCTGGGCGGCGATGCCGTCGATGCGCACCCCCGCAGGCTGGTGCTGGTTTCTTCCGGGGCTGTGGCTGCGGGCAGAGCCGCGCTGACATCGCGCGGGCATGTGGTTGAAACAGCAGGTCTGGCTGCGCGTCAGGCTGCGGCCGCCGTGGGCCAGGGCCAGCTTATGCAGGCCTGGGACAAGGTTTTTTTGGCCCACCGCATGCCCACCGCCCAGGTGCTGCTGACCCGCGACGATCTGCGCGCGCGCCAGCGCTTTCTCAATGCCCGCAACACCTTTGCCGAGCTGCTGGAATGGGGCGTGCTGCCTATTGTCAATGAAAACGACACGGTATCCATCAGCGAGCTGAAGTTCGGCGACAATGACTGCCTGGCGAGCCTGCTGGTCAACCTGACCGGGGCCGAGCTGTTCATCAATCTTACCTCTGCCTCGGGCGTTCTGGCCGCCGATCCGCAAAAAAACCCCGACGCTCCCATTCTGGATCATATCGAGGATGTGGCGGCGCTTGATCTGGGCCTGCTTTGCGGCGGCAAAACCTCTGTGGGCACTGGCGGTATGTATTCCAAGCTTCTGGCTGCCCGTCGTGCCGCGCAGATTGGCGTGCCAACGCTGATTTTGCCAGGGCGCGAGCCAGAAATCATCACGCGGGCCTTTGCTGCCAGCGGCGTCTGCCCTACGCCGGAAGGGCACGAGCCTTTTACCGGCGGCACATGGGTGTGCCCGGCCATGCATGCCATCCCACGGCGCAAGTTCTGGCTGGCCTATCAGTCCGACCCGGCAGGCGGGGTGCATGTGGACGCCGGCGCGGCCAAAGCCCTGCTGCACAAGGGCGGCAGTCTGTTGCCCGGCGGGGTGTTTCGCGTCGAGGGCAGCTTTCAGCAGGGTGCGCTTATCCGCGTGTTGCACGAGGGCCAAAGCCTGGGCGTGGGGCTTTCCAACTACAGCGCCGCCGACCTGAAAAAAATCATGGGCCTGAAACGGCACGAAGTGGCCGCGATACTGGGCGACGCGCACTATCCTGAGGTTATCCACAGGGACAACCTGCTGCTGGATGCGGCGGTGTAAGACGTCAGCTGCTCCTGCCTTGCCCTGCCCCCGCAGGCAGATAAAAAATATTGCATATTCAGACGGCCAGCTTTTTCCGCAATTTCAACGGAGAAAGCTGGCCGCCGTTATTAGTTGTACTGGGTAGTAAAAGCATGTCGACGTGCTGAAACCCCCGTTGTAGCACAGCCTGGCCTGACTGTTGGCAGCATGGCGCAAGCTGGGGGTTTGGCCGGGGAACGCGTGGAATTCACAGCGTAGCGGTGTGAGCGCCTGCCGTTGCCGCCTGCCGGAGCAGACGCTGAGGGCAAAAACACCCGCATCGGGCTGCAATGTTCAGCCCCGGCAGCAGCCATGCCGTTGCCCGCCCCGGGCGGCATGCCTTGGCGTGCGCTTACTTGAGCGCTGCTGCGCCAGCCTTTGAAACGGCGGTGTCTTCAGCCACGCTGGCCGCCGCTCACGCCTACGGCCCCGACAATGACTCCGTTGCGGACCAGCAGCTCGCCGCCGCCAAAGATGACGAGGCCTCGGTTGGTGACTTCAATGCCAAAAAGTTCCTTGCCCGGCTGGGCGGCAGCGCCGAGCTGGGCAGTGGACATGTTGAAATAACGGGCTGTTATGGCCTTTTTTTGCGCAATGTCTATGCTGCCAAGGAAAGCCCCGTCCTCGCGGGCAAAGGCTTTGAGGTTGCCCCCGGCATCCACTACGGCGATATTCATGGGAATGCCCTGCTTGACGGAAAAGGCCAGAGCCGCGTTAACCACAGTCTGCGCTTCGGCCAGGGTAAGATCGCCGGGAAGCTGTTTGGTGGGCGGGGAGGCGTAAACGTTGCAGGCAACCAGTAGTAAAACAAGAAAAAACGGCAGGATACGGCGCACGGTGCTACTCCTTAGTTGATGTTAAGGGGATGGGGCGTAAACCGTGTTTGGGCAAACCCGCCTGGGGCGGGCCAGCTGTTGTTTTACGGTATTCTTTTGTGCAAAAAAGCACAAGTGGTCTCGGAGCGCTTGTCTGATGCCGCTCAGCGCAGGGGGGTATGCCTGCCGAACGGCTGTCCGCAGGGCATAACAAGCAACCCCCAGGCCGTATGCCTTAACAACAGCGCAGGGGCGCTGCTGCGTGGCTGGCTGTGAGGCTGCCGCTCTGTGAGGTTGCCGCACCAGGGGCTGGTTGGGGAGGCAAGATGCCGACAACTCGCGCCAGGCCCTGGCTGCACGGTTTGCGACCGGGCCTGCAGACTGGCGGCAGGTTTTAAGCAAAGATTATCAAGGCCCACTGGCCCTGCAGGCTAGCCGCGCGAGCGCGACTTTTTGAAGCGGATAAAAACTTCGCGCAGCTCCTGGCGCGAAAAGCCCATAACCGCAGGCATGCTCAGGCACAGCAGGCCCACAGCGGTCGTGTAGATGACGCCTGACGTCAGAAAGCGCGGCAGGGAGTCGAGATCGCCAATACCCATAAGCAGCGTCGCCTGACGGCAGCCAAAAGCCAGCAGCAACAGCACGGCGAGGCTCCACACCTGGTGGGCCACGTTGCGCCAGAACTTGAGGGGGATAAAGCGCGAAGCCAGCCAAAGGTAGACATTGACGGTGATGATCTGCACGCACACGGTTTTGAGCGCAAGGCCCACCGCACCCAGGCCCAGGCCAAGATATTCCGGCGGTGCAAGCAGAAACCATGCGGTACTGAACCCGTAGATGCATTCCAGCGCCGCCATGTTGCGCAAAACCTTGGTGCGCCCGGTTGCGTGAAAGACCGATCCCGCCAGCTGCCCGTAGGCCTGGTGCAGGGGGTAGAGCGCCATGATCTGCACGGGCAGGGTGGCTGCGGCAAACTGCGCGCCGCCAAAAAAATTCACCAGGGCGGAGCCCTCCGCCAGCGTAAAGCACGAAAAATAGGCCGCAACCACATACAGCAGGGGCGCAAAGCGCGTGAGCAGCCGCCCCATGGCCTCGCGGTCGTTGTTGCCCCAGGCGATGGAAAGCTCGCGCATGACCAGCGGAGTCATGGCCGAGACAAAAAGAAAGCAGGCCATGCTGACCTTTTGGGACAGGGCAAAAAATCCCTGTTCCACGCTGCCGTCAAACCACTGCAGCAACCAGCGCTCGGCCGAGAGCAGCAAAAACGAGAGCAGCGCCTGCACAAACAGGGGGTGGCTGTAGTTGAAAAATTCCCGCCCGTAGGCGCGGTTTTGGTCCGGCGTAAGGCGAAAGTGCAAGGGGATGCCCGCCTGCCGCCAATAGGAGCGCGTCACCAGCCAGTAGCCCAGTGCCGTGGCCCCCAGCATAAGATACTGCTGGGCAAAACAGGGTGTGTATGTTCAGCCAGTCTGCCCAGAACATAACGCCAAGCAGGCCAACCGTGAACAGCGAAACCGCTGTGCGCACCATCTCGGACGAAACCGTCGCGCCAACGGCGTCGTTCATGGAGCGCAGCACGCGCCCCCCACCATGTCAAAAAGGCCCACATGGCCGCCAGCGGGGCCAGCCACAGCGGCACGTCGGGCATGAGCAGCTCGCCCGCAAATGGAAACTGCAGCAGGGCGGCGGCCAGCAGAATAATGGCAAAAACCGCCGCGGTAACACGCATGTAAAAGCCAATGAGGCCGGTTTCCGACTGCCTGCGGGAGAGCGAATTGTAAAAGCAGGTGGAGGTTCCCATATCCAGAAAGCCCGAGAGCTGCTGGAACAGGTTGGTGGCAAAGCTGTAGTTGCCGTACATTTGCGGTCCCAGCGCACGCGGCAAAATGGCCTCCATGGCAAGATACACGGGGACAGAGGCGATATTGGCCACAAGCTTGAAAATATAGCGACGGGCCAGGGTGGGAGTTGAGCTTTGCATTCCGGGAAATTAGCTCACTTCGGCGGCGCGCTCAAGAGCGGAAGCCGTGCGTGCAAAAAATACCTGCACCGGGCAGGATTATCCCCGGCAGGGGGCCGCCGGGGCGTGTTTACGGGCGCAAAAATTTGCCGTAACATCCAACACCCCTTGCGGGCGCAAGGGGAATGTCTGTTGTTCATACCACAAGGATACCGCCATGGATGATGAAGCACGCAGCAAAAAAATGAAATCCGGGCTGGAAAAGCCCCCCACCGCTCCCTGCTCTATGCCCTGGGCCTCACCAGGGAAGAGATGGATCGTCCTCTGGTAGGTATTGTGAATGCCGCCAGCGAGGTCGTGCCCGGGCACATGCACCTGAACAGCCTTGCCGATGCGGTCAAGGCCGGTGTGCGCATGTCGGGCGGCACGCCGTTGCAGTTCCCGGCCATTGCCGTATGCGACGGCCTGGCCATGAACCATGAAGGCATGCGCTTTTCGCTGCCCTCGCGTGAATTCATTGCGGACTCCATTGAAATTATGGCCCGTGCCCACGCCTTTGATGCGCTGGTGTTCATACCCAACTGCGACAAGTGCGTACCCGGCATGCTCATGGCCATGATGCGCCTCAATATTCCCTCGGTGCTAGTTTCCGGCGGCCCCATGCTGCCCGGCGACATCGGTCCCGGCAAGCGCGGCGATCTCATCACCGTGTTTGAGGCAGTGGGCAAGGTGCGCAGCGGCGCCATGACCGAGGAAGAGCTGGAATATATGGCCGAACGCGCCTGCCCCGGCTGCGGCGCGTGTGCGGGCATGTTTACGGCCAATTCCATGAACTGCCTGTCCGAGACCATCGGCGTGGCCCTGCCCGGCAACGGCACCATCCCCGCCGTGAGCGGCGCGCGCATCCGTCTGGCCAAAACCGCCGGTATGCGCGTTATGGACCTGCTGCGCAAAAACATCCGCCCGCTGGACATCGTAACGCCCAAGTCTGTGGCCAACGCCGTGGCGGTTGATATGGCCCTTGGCTGCTCCACCAATACGGTGCTGCACCTGCCCGCCGTTTTTGGCGAGGCCGGGTTGAAGCTGGGCCTGGATATTTTTGACGAAGTCAGCAAAAAAAGCCCCAACCTGTGCAAGCTCTCCCCGGCGGGCAAGCATTACATGGTCGACCTTGACAACGCTGGCGGCATCCCGGCGGTCATGACCGAGCTGGACAAGCTTGGCCTGATCAACAAGGACTGCATGACCGCAACGGGCAAGACCGTGGGCGAAAACCTCAAGGACATGAACGCCCGCGTGCTGAACCCCGACGTGATCCACAGCGTTGAAAACCCCTATTCCAAACAGGGCGGCATCGCCATTCTGCGCGGCAGCCTGGCCCCCGGCGGCGCTGTGGTAAAGCAGTCCGCCGTGGCCCCCGAGATGATGTGCCGCGACGTCAAGGCCCGAGTGTTCGAGTCGGAAGAAGACGCCATGAAGGCTATACTTGACGGCAAGATCAAACCCGGCGACGGCGTGGTCATTCGCTACGAAGGCCCGCGCGGCGGCCCGGGCATGCGCGAGATGCTGTCGCCCACGGCGGCCATTACGGGCATGGGACTTGGCAAGGATGTTGCCCTGCTGACCGACGGCCGGTTCTCTGGCGGCACCAACGGCGCGGCCATCGGCCACATTTCGCCTGAGGCTGCCGACGGCGGCGTTATCGCCCTGGTGCGCGAGGGCGACATGATCCATATTGATATTCCCAACCGCAAGCTTGATTTGCTGGTAGACGCGGCCGAACTTGAAAAACGCCGCGCCGCCCTTGACGTGCCCCAAAAAGACTGCCCTTATCCGGTGCTGCGTCGTTACGCGTACCTAGTAAGCTCGGCGGCCAACGGCGGGCGCTACAAGGATATTTGAGGACCTCGGCGCTGAGTGCTGCAAAACCCCCATGGGCCTGGCCTGTGGGGGTTTTGTGGCCTTTCAAGAGCTGGGCGATTTGCAAAGGAAAAGACACATGGAATTTTTGCATGCGCTGGGCGGGGTTTTTGGGCTGATGCTCATGGGCTTTGTTGGTTTTATGCTGGCCGCGCGGCACTGGTTTGGCTCGGAAACGCGCATTATGCTGCCCCGGCTGATTACGCAGATAGCCCTGCCGCCTTTTCTTATGTACACCATCATGCATTCGTTTCACCGCAACGATCTGCTCATGCTGGCAAAAGGCGCATTGCTGCCGCTGTGTTCCGTGGTGCTCACGTTTGCGCTGGCGGTGATTATTGCCAAGTTTGCCAGGATCAAGCGGCAGCACTTTGGCCTGTTCTGCGCCAGCGTATCCAATTCAAACACCATTTTTGTGGGTATTCCCGTCAATCTGGCCCTGTTCGGCGAAAATTCCGTACCCTATGTGCTGCTGTACTATGCCGCCAGCACCGTATTTTTTTGGACAGTGGGGCAGTATTCCATCACCTGCGACATTACGGACAGCAAGTGCTGCATCCCCCTGCACACGCGCCTGCTGCAGGTGTTTTCGCCGCCGCTCATGGGCTTTATGACCGGCGTTGGCCTGACCCTGCTGGGCATTGAACTGCCGGAATTTTTGCAGAATGTGGCCCGGTCGCTGGGCAACCTGACAACGCCTCTGGCCATGATATTCATCGGCATTTCCATCTACGACATGGGTCTGCGCAGCATAAGGATAAGCAAGGACATGGCCCTGCTGGTAGTGGGACGCATGGTGCTGGGGCCGCTGGTAATGTCGGGCTTTCTGCTCTTTTTTACCGTGCCGCCGCTCATGGCCAAGGTGTTCATCATCCAGGCCTCGCTGCCGGTGATGGCCCAGGCGGCTATTTTGAGCGCCCATTACCACACGGACCCCGAATTTGGCGCGCAGGCCGTGAGCCTTACGACCCTGCTTTCCATGATCACCATCCCGCTCTACATGGCTATTTTTTAGCCGCCGGGCAACACACGCAAGCGCCGGGCAAAAAAAGAAGGCTGCGGATCAGAAGATCCGCAGCCTTGATATTTTTATTGATGACTGCAGTTACTTGGCGCTTTGGGCCAGCACGTCGAGCATGAGAGCGTCGGGCTGTTTGCTGCAGGCATCCAGATAGGCCTTGAGGACGTCGTCGCTGACAAGCACGGATGCGGGCTTGCCGCTTTTGCCGCGGTTGTAGCCGTCAAGCCAGATCACAAAACCGCTGCCGTCGTCGGGGTTGGCGGTGTAGTCCTTGCACTGGGTCTTGTCGGCACGCCAGGTGCTTGTGGTATCCACGGGGAAGGTCTTGCGGCTTTCCTGCCACACTGCAGTCACTTTTTTGCTGGGGTCAACCTGGCAGGCTGCGTAAGCCTGACCAAGCAGGGGGGCAAGGGTTTCAGGGTCGGCTATGGGGTTGCCGGTTTTGGCGCTCACGTAGCCGTCGATTTGCAGGGCTTCAAAAATGGGTGCCTGTCCGCCTTCAGTGATGGGCTGGGTGATGAGTTCGGCGCAGATATAGGCGGCAGGGTCGATCTTGTCGTTGCCGGCCTGAACGGCCACGGGCAGTCCAAGCACCAGGCAACAGAGAATGAGCAGCTTGTTCATGAAAACTCCCTTGAAGAAAGTGTTGTTCTTCCTTGACCCACACAGGCGGCCCTGTCAACTGCCGTTTTAACCCGTACGGGACGGGCAACGGCAAACGGCGCAAGGGCCGCGCGGGTTGGCCCGCAACGGTCGGATGCGGCCTTGGGGCGGTCAGCGCTGAGCGCAGGGCAAAAAGCAGCGGGAGGCTCCCTGTTGCCGCCAGACAAGCAGCAAGGGAGCCTCCCGCAATCAGCACTTGCGCGGGGTCGCGCCGGTTACATTTCCGGCGGCAGATCCTGCAGGTCTTTCCAGGTAAACACGGGGCCGTCCACGCACACGTAGCGCCCGCCGATGTTGCAGCGGCCGCAGATGCCGATGCCGCACTTCATGCGTTTTTCAAGCGTGGTGACGATGTTCTCCGGCGCAAAGTTGAGCTTTTGCAAAGCCTGCACCGTAAACTTGATCATTATGGGCGGGCCGCAGAGCACGGCCACGCAGTTTTTGGGGTCGGGGTTGAGCTCGAGCAGCACGTTGGGGATCAGACCAACCTTGTGCGGCCAGCCCTCAAAGGGGGCGTCGATGCACAGGGTGCAGTCCAGATCGTCGCGGCGCAGCCAGTCTTCCGTTTCATAGCTGAAGGCCATATCGCGCGGGGAGCGCGCGCCGTAGAGCAGGCCCACCTTGCCGTAGTCGGCCCGGTGCTCAAGGATATGCAGCATGATGGTGCGGATGGGTGCCATGCCGATGCCGCCGCCCACAAAGAAGATATCCTTGCCCTTCCAGTCGGCGTAGGGAAAGTGGTTGCCCAGGGGGGCGCGCACGCCCACTTTGTCGCCAGGCGAGAGCTTGTGGATGGCCGCGGTTACCTCGCCCGCCTGCATGACGGAAAACTGCAGGTAGTTTTTCTGCGACGGCGGCGAGTTGATGACAAAGGTGGACTCCCCAGCGCCAAACACCGAGAGCTGGCCCACCTGGCCGGGCTCGTAGGTAAAGGACTTCATGGCGGCTTCGTCGTCCAGCACCACGCGCAGGGTCTTGATGTTGCCGGTTTCCTGTATGACTTCGGCCACGGTGGCGGGCATGGGCAGGTACGGGTTGCCCTGCATCATGGGCCGGGCGGTTATTTCGCGCAGCATGCCTCCGTCGGGTGCGGGCTTGAGACCCGGCTTGGCGGCGGGCTTGGCTGACGCAGCGGGTTTGGTATCCACAGCGGCTTCCACCTTTGCAGCACCCTGCTCGGGCGCGGCTTTCTTGGAGGGCGCGGCCTTGACGGCCTTGCCGGTAGTTTTTGGGTTGCCATGTCTGCTCCTACTTGTCCGTGGACTTCTTGTCATCGTTGCCGTCGTCGATGGCGGCCAGCACGATGGCGCGGATGTCCAGGCAGACGGGGCAATTGCTGATGCACCGACCACAGCCGCTGCATGAGAACGCCCCCCAGTTTTCAGGATAGGTGGAGTATTTGTGCGACACTCGGTTGCGCATGCGCAGGGCCTTGAGCATGCGCGGGTTGTGCCCGCTGGCCTCGCGCGTAAACAGCGAGGACATGCAGTTGTCCCAGCTGCGCAGACGGCGTCCACCCTTTTCGCTCAGTCCTTCGCCCTCGTCTGTGATGGTGAAGCAGTAGCAGGTGGGGCAAAAGTAGGTGCAGGCCCCGCAGGAGAGGCAGCGGTCGGTCTGATCCTGCCAGAACTGCGTGTCGGTAAAGCGGGCCGCCACCTTTTCGGGCGCGTCCTTGATATTGGGAGCAGGCGTAAGGCTGGCCCAGGCCTGCTTGCGCGCGGCCTCGGCCTTGGGGAACAGCTCGGCCCCTTCGGCAAGCGTGGACGCGGCCAGCAGTTCTTCACCCCTGGGGGTGATGGCCTGCAGCACGTAGCCGCCCTCGATCTCGGTCATGAGCACGTCCGAGCCTTCGGGCGAGGTGGGACCGCCGCCGACCCAGTGGCAGAAGCAGGTATTGCAGCCGCTGCCGCAGGTGAGCGTAACCACTGTCAGCTGCTCGCGCCGGGCCTTGTAATAAGGATCGGCGTAGGGGCCCTTGAGGTAGGGGCGGTCAAGCACGACGTAGCCGCGCGCATCGCAGGGGCGGCAGGCAAAAACCACAGTGGGCTGGGCTTCGGGCTTGTCGTCCAGGCTCATGGTGACGCGCTCGATGTTGTCAGGATCCTTGGTTTTTTTGTAGCGAACCAGGGTTTCGCACTGGGGCAGCACGGCCTCCTTGGCGGGTACGGTGGCTTTTTCCATGGTGAAGGGCTTGCCCTCCTGCCATGGCTCAAAGACGACCGAGCGCTTGTTGGCGGGCTTTTCTACCGGCACCAGCACGCGGCGGCCATTCTGCGAGAGATAGGCAAGAAACGCGGGCAAGCCGTCGGGGGTAACAAGCGGATGGTGCTCATTTCCAGTCCCTCTCATGAATATTCTTTTCAACCACTTCATAGCCCAGCAGGGGCGGCACCTCGTCCGGGTTGAGGCCGGGCTGGTAGCCGTCAAAAAGCTGGGCCACCGCGCGGGCGATCTGCTGGCGCAGGGCCATGATGGGAATGCCCACGGGGCAGGCGCGCTGGCACTCGCCGCAGCCTGTGCAGCGGCCGGCCAGATGCATGGCGTGGATGGTCTGGAAGAAGAGTTTTTCCTTGGCGCTGTCCTCCTGCGTCATCCAGTGTGGATCGCGGCTGTCGGATACGCAGTAGTCGCGGCACACGCACATGGGGCAGGCGTTGCGGCAGGCGTAGCAGCGCAGGCAGCGGTCCATCTGACCGCGCCAGAAGGCGAGCCGTTCGTCCAGGGACATGGAATCGAGCAGGGCCAGCTCCGGCGGAGTGCCCGCCGCGCCGTCCACCTTGACGGGCTGCCCCAGCAAGGTATCGGCCAGCACAGCCGAAGGCGTGGTGCAGCCGTAGCACTTGCCCTGGGCGTAGTCTGTCATGCAGAAACGGTGATCCTTGCCGTCGGCGGTAATGGTCACACCGGCCTCGTCATAGGTCACGCCGTCGATTTTGGTGTAGCGGCCCAGGTCCTGGTTGACGCGGGCCATGTCCAGCGTGCCCTCGCAGGGCAGGGCAAAGATGGTCACGTCCTCGCGGCGAATCAGGTTTCCTGCAACAGTTCGACCACCGAGCGCGAATCGCAGCCCTTGACCACAATGCCCACCTTTTTGCCCTTGAATGTGGGCAGGTACACGGCGGGATTGTTGACGTTAAAGGGCCCCCACACCAGCTTGTCCACGTCCTCGGGGGTTTTCATGAACAGGGGCACGGTGTGCGCGGCGTCGTAGCCCTGCTGCCAGCCGATAACGCAGTCGAGCTCGGGCAGCTTGGCCTTGATGGCTTCCTTGAGCTCGGCCAGGGCGGCCTTCTGGCCAGTGCCCAGCGAGCGCAACGAGGTCAGCGCCATGTCGGCGATTTTGAGCAGCGGTTCGGGGTCGTCAAGCTGGGGCGCGGGGCCGAGCTTGTGGATGCGGTCGGTAAAGACCGTCACAACCTGCTGCCAGCGCTGGCCTTCGGAGGCCGAAACCCATGTGTATTCAAAGCGGCGTTCGTCAATGCCCAGCACGGGCAAAAACTGCTTGAGCACCTCAAGGCGGCGGCGGGCGTAAAAGTTGCCAGCGGCGTAGTGGCAGTCGCGCGGGTGGCAGCCCGAAACCAGCACGCCGTCCGCGCCGTTGAGCAGCGCCTTGACAATAAACAGCGGATCAATGCGGCCCGAGCAGGGCACGCGGATGACGCGCAGGTCTGTGGGCTGGGTGGCACGGGCCACGCCAGCCGTATCCGCACCGCCGTACGAACACCAGTTGCAGAGAAAACCAACAATTCTCAGTTCTTTGCCGTTTAGCACTGGCATAAGGCGTTTACCTCCGCAAGGATCTGGTTGTCAGTAGCGTGTGAAAGCTGGATAGCCCCCTGCGGACACGTGGACGTGCACAGACCGCAGCCCTGGCAGACGGTTTCGATAACCTGAGCCTTGCCCTCGCCCCGGATTTCCACTTCCTTGATGGCGCCAAAGGGGCAACAGCGTATGCACTTGCCGCAGTTGACGCAGCGCCGGATGTCCACCTGGGCGATCTGCGGGTCGCTTTCAAGCTTGTCCTTGGAGAAGAGCGCCAGCACCTTTGCGGCAGCGGCCGAACCCTGCGCCACGGAGGCCGGGATGTCCTTGACCCCCTGACACACGCCCGCCAGATACACGCCTGCGGTATTGGTCTCCACAGGCTTGAGCTTGACGTGACTTTCCATGAAGAAGCCGTAGCTGTCGTAAGAGATGCGCAGCTTTTCCGCCAGCTGGGGCGAACCCTTGCTGGCCTCTACGCCCACGGCCAGCACCACCAGGTCGGCCTTGATTTCCACCGGCTGGCCCAGCAGGGTGTCCACGCCCATGACCGTCATCTGGCCATTGGCGTCGGGGTAGATCTGTGACACGCGGCCCCGGATGTATTCCGTGCCGTATTCTTCCATGGCGCGGCGGGTAAACTCGTCGTACATCTTGCCGGGCGCGCGGATGTCCATGTAAAAAACAAAGGACTTGGAATCGGGAATGTGGTCCTTGGTCAGGATGGCCTGCTTGGCCGTGTACATGCAGCAGAAGCCCGAGCAGTAGGGACGGCCCACGGATTTGTCGCGCGAGCCCACGCACTGCACAAAGACGATGTTCTTGGGCTCCCTGCCGTCCGAGGGGCGCTTGACGTGCCCGCCCGTGGGGCCGGATGCGGAGAGCAGACGCTCGTACTGCAGGGAGGTGATCACGTCGGGGTATGTGCCGCCGCCGTATTCCTTGTATACGGTCCAGTCCATGAGGTCGTAACCGGTGGCGGCAACAATGCTGCCCACCTCTTCGGTGATGATCTCATCTTCCATGTCGTACTTGATGGCGCCGGTGGGACACACCTTGGCGCACACGCCGCACTTGCCCTTGAGGAGCTGGCGGCAGAACTGCGGATTGATGACGGCCTTCTTGGGGATGGCCTGCGGAAAGGCGATGGTGATGGCCGTGGTGGTGCCCGTCAGTTCGTTAAAGGCGTCGGGCGTCTTTTTGGCCGGGCATTTTTCGGTGCATGCGCCGCAGCCGGTGCACAGGCTCCAGTCCACATAGGTGGAGCGTTTGCGGATTTTTACCGTAAAGTTGCCCACATAGCCCGAAATATCTTCCACTTCGGAGTAGGCGTAGAGTGTAATGTTGGAGTGCTGGGCCACGTCCACCATCTTGGGGCCGAGAATGCAGGCCGAGCAGTCCACGGTGGGGAAGGTCTTGTCCAGCTTGGCCATCTTGCCGCCGATGGTCGCCTCGCGCTCCACCAGCACCACGGGCACGCCGCCATCGGCGCAGTCAAGCGCGGCCTGAATGCCCGCCACGCCGCCGCCGATGACCAGCACGCGCTTGTTGACGTCAAAGCTCTTGGCCATGAGGGGCTTGTTGTTGCGCAGCTTTTCCACCGCAAGCTGCACCAGCTCGGCAGCCTTGTTGGTGTTGGCTTCCATATCCTTGCCGATCCACGAGACATGCTCGCGGATATTGGCCATTTCAAGCATGTAACGGTTGAGCCCGGCGCGCTCCACCGTACGGCGGAAGGTCGGCTCGTGCATGCGGGGCGAGCACGAGGCAACAACCACGCCGTCGAGCTTGTGCTCGTGGATGGCCGCCTCGATGGCCGCCTGACCCGGCTCGGCGCAGGTGTACATGGGGTCGTCGGCATAGACCACGTCGGGATAGGTGCGGGCTATGGCCGCCACCTTGGCGCAGTCCACGGTTCCGGCGATGTTGCTGCCGCAGTGGCAGATAAAGACGCCTATTCTCATTACCTGCCTCCTTCAGCGGCCTTGGCCTTCTGCTCGGCGGGTTTGGCCGCTTCTTCACGGCGCAGCTCGCCCAATTTGCGGATAAGACCGTCGGCGCTGACGCACAGCTTATTCAGGCCCAGCTCTTTTTCCGGCAGGTCAAAGGCAATGCCCATCATCTGGGTAAAATAGAGCACCGGCATGCGGAACTTGGTATCCATGGCCGCGCTGGCCTGATCCTGACGCAGGTCAAGGTTCATCTGGCAGAGCGGGCAGGCCACCACAATGGCGTCAGCGCCAAGGCGGGTGGCCAGCTCAAGGATGCGGCCCGAATTTTTGGCCGTCATGGGCCGCTCGGGAATGCCAAAGGATGCGCCGCAGCATGCGGTCTTGAGCGGAAAGTCGAGCATCTCCGCGCCGCAGGCCGACATCATTTCTTCCATGAGTGTGGGGTTTTCGGGGTCGCCGAAGTTCATGACTTCCGCCGGGCGGCTCATGAGACAGCCGTAGTAGGCCACGAGCTTGAGCCCCTTGAGGCTCTGACGCACGCGGGCGGTGATGGCTCCCATGTCCATCTGCGCGGCAATGCCCTGCATGACGGAGGTGACAGGCGGAAATTCCTTGGCCGAGGGGCCGTCGAGCAGCTCGTCCACCCGGCTGCGAAAGGCGGGGTTTTCCATGCGTTTGGCAGCCATGCGCAGGTTGGAAAGGCAGCTGGGGCAAGGAGTCAGCAACACTTCGGCCTTTTGCTGGGCGGCGATATCAAGGTTGCGCACGCACAGGGCGGCGGAAAGTTCGGTATCAACCGCGTGGGCCGGGGTGGAGCCGCAGCAGTTCCAGTCGGGAATGTCCACGAGGCGCATGTCCAGAGCTTTGCAGACTGCCTGGGTGGACATTTCATAATCTTTTGAAGACCCCCTGGCCGAGCAGCCGGGGTAGTAGGCAAAATTCATGGGCGCACCCCCTCACGCTTGGCGCGTTCCTTGTAGCGCGTAAAGATGCGCGTGACCGGTCCGGCCCCGCCGGGCAGAATGTGGGGCTTGAGGCCCAGCTTGCCCTTTTTGAGGGCTTCTGGTGCTAGATCCACATCGGTAAATACGCGGAGCGAGCGCATCATGTAGAGTGCCATGGTGCCGATTTCGTGGGTGCGGCCAAAGGTGCGCACCGTGTCCAGGAAGGAAAACCAGAATTTTTCCACCTTGGGAACGGCCACCCGGCCTTCCTTGCGCGCCATGTGGCGCAGGGTCTCCATGACTCCGGCCACATCGATGTTGTTGGGACACCGCTGGCTACAGGTGGAACAGGACAGGCACATCCAGATGGAACGCGAGTCGAGAACCGCGTCTTTCAAACCCAATTGTACCGCCCGCATGATCTGGTTGACCTGCATGTCATAAACGAATCCTGCGGGACAGCCGGCAGTACAATTGCCGCACTGATAGCAGGTAGACACTTTTTGTCCGCTGTGAGCTTCCACTTCCTCCGTAAAGGCGGGATCGCGCAGTCGGTTCAGGTTAATGGCTTCGTTCATGGGAACTCTCTGGTTAGAAGCTGATGGGGTGCCGCTGTGACAAGTCTGTCTACAACGCTACAGCAGAAAAAGTCAAAAATCTAGGCTCGTACCCATGCAAATCATTTACTGTGTATTTACTCTGGTTTGTTTGCGGCCCTCTTTGCCAGCGACTGGGCCGCACGCAGGCCAAGAAGGTAGCTCTCCACGCCAAAGCCGCAGACGCTCCCCGCGCAGACCGGCGACAGCACCGAATGGTGGCGAAACTCCTCGCGCGCGTGAACATTGGACATGTGCACCTCAACCACCGGCACAGGCAGGATGGCCAGCGCGTCGGCCAGGGCGTAGCTGTAGTGCGTCCAGGCTCCGGCGTTGATGACCACGGCCTGCACGCCCTCGCCCAGCGCCTGATGGATGCGCTCAACCATGACGCCTTCGTGGTTGGTCTGAAAGCTCTCTACCGTTACGTTCAGTTCCCCGGCCAGCGTCTGCAGGGCCGCGTCAATATCCGCCAGGGTGGCCGTTCCGTACTGTGACGGATCGCGCTTGCCGAACATGTTCAGGTTGACGCCGTGCAGTACAAGAATTCGCATGGAAGCCTCGCTTTTCATGTCGGGTTATCGGGGTTGCTGCCCAAGAGCCGCCTCAAGGGCCCGCCGTGATTCGGCAGGCAGCCCCTGCCCGGTCCACAGGTAAAACTGCGCATCCCCCTGACCAAAAACATCTCCAGCCCTGATATGCAGCGGCGGCCAGTCGCGCGCGCCTCTCGCAAAAAGCGCGTTTCAAGCGGATTGTACACAATATCGTAGGCAAGGGGTGTTGCGTTGGCATCACTTTGGGGCGCAAGTTGCGCTGCCAGCGAAAAGTCGTAGGGGGTGTCGTCTTCGGCCTTGCCGCGCATGCCAAGAGGCGTGGTGTTGATAACCAGCAGGGCGTGCGGCTCGTGCCGGTTTTTCCACAGCAGGGGGGCGAGGCCAAATTCATCGGCCAGCGGCAAATGGGATTTGTCGGAGGGCGTGGCTACAAAAACATGGGCTGGTCGGCCTTCGAGGCTCGGCGCGGTAAGGCCCGCCGCCACGGCGCGCGCCGCGCCGCCCGCGCCCAGCAGCAGCACGTCTGCCCCGGCCAGCTGCACGCCCGCAAGGGGAGCCATAAAGCCGACCACATCGGTATTTTCACCGCAAAGGCGGTCGCCCTGCCAGTAAATGGTATTGGCTGCGCCCACGCGCCGCGCAAGGGGGCTCACCTCGTCCAGCAGGGGCAGGAGGCCCACCTTGTGGGGAATAGTTACGGAACAGCCGCGAATGTTGAGCAGCCGCACGCTTTCCACAAAGGCGGGCAGTCTGTCGGGCGGCACTTCCCACTTCAGGTACAGGGCGTCGATGCCAAGTGCTGCAAACCCCGTATTGTGCAGCAGCGGCGAAAGACTCTGGGCCAACGGCCAGCCCGTGACGCCATAAAGGGCTGTGCCCGTAGCAGGGGATGCGGCTGCGCTCATGGGCGTGCTCCTGAAAAAAGGACGGCAAAAATATGCGCTGTTGGGCCGAGTGCCGCAACACGGTGGAGTACCATACCCTATGGGATTGCCTGGGGCAATGCCGCGCGGCCGGGATTGTCCGGCTAATCCCAGTAGTTGGCTGATAAATGGTGGTTGCCAGCCGAGCAGGCGTTAACCTGCGAGTTTTTGCTGCGGATACGGCAAAGCCCCGGCGAACCGGGGCATAAAATATGGGGAGGCAGGCAAGCGGGCAAGGCGAAGACAGCGAAATGCAGTTGGGGCCAGCGGCTACGAGCGCTTGAGCTCCATGGCCTTTTGCAGCATCTGGTCGGCGGTGGTCACCACCTTGCTGTTGGACTGAAAACCGCGTTGCGTAACAATCATGTTGACCATTTCGTTGGCCATGTCCACGTTGGAGTTCTCAATGTTGTAGGCATTGATTTTTCCGTAGTTTTCTGTGCCTGCAACGCCCATCTCCATCTGGCCGGAGTCTGGCGAGGCGGAAAAAAGGTTGTTGCCCTCGCGGCGCAGGCCGTCCTCGCTGGTGAACCTGCATAGGGGTATCTGCCACAGGTTCATGCTCTGGTTGTTGGAGTACTTGCCCACCACGGTTCCATCCGCGCTGATGGTGATGTTGTTCAGCGAGCCTTCGGGGTAGCCGTCCTGGGTCTTGGTGCGGGTGACGGCCGACTGCGTCGTGTAGTTGGGTCGTGGCGTCGGCGGCGCGGGTATAGGCATTGCCCATGCTGGCCAGAGCCGTGGGGTCCGTGCCCACGCTAGCGGCGTTGCCCGGTGTGTTTTGCCAGCCGCTCTTGGCGGAGATGCCCATATTTACCGTAACGGGCGAGCCGTTGACGGACATTTGCGGCAGGCCGTCCTTGGTGAGGGTGGCCGCATTCCAGTCGGCAAGACTGGTGCTGCCCGCAGTGGCGGGCGTGTAGGCCGACATGCCCGTGATCTGTCCGCTGGCGTTGAAGCTCATGGTGCTGACATGAGCGCCTGCGCCGTGCCGCCTTTGCTGTCGGCACTGGACGCGATAAGGTACTCGGCGGTGGTGCCGGAGCTGCCCGAGGGCGCGCCGTCAAAATATATGGTGGCCGAGTGGGCCGTGCCGTCGGCGCCGTACAGGGTAATGTCCTGGCTGTAGCCGTAGGCGGAGCTGCTCAGGGGCGGCGTGTTGGCCGAATTGTACTGCCCAAGCAGGCTGAAATACGGGTTGGCGGCGTCCGACGAGTGGTCGGTGCTCTGCGCCACGTTAAAGCGCAGATCAACGGAGGTTGTGGGCCTTGGGCGACATCTTGGCAAACTTGTCGATGGTTACCTGGTTCAGTCCGCCCTTGGTGCCGTCGGCATTGTACTTGTAGCCCATCAGGGCCATGCCCGCAGGAGTGCGCAGCACCCCGGTATCGTCCGGTCTGAAGTCGCCAGCGCGGGTGTAGTACTGGTTGCCGGTTTTGTCGGTAACCTGAAAGAACCCCTTGCCGCTGATGGCCATGTCGGTGACGGTATTGGAAGATTCAAACGCTCCCTGCCCGTACATGGTGCGCACGGCATCCACCTGCACGCCCTGTCCCACCTGGCCCAGAGCCACCCGAGAATTGGTCTGCGAGCCCCACCCCTCGCCAATGTTGCCCTGCTGCGCGTAAAAGACGTCAGAAAACAGAATGCCTTGCTGCTTGTAGCCGATGGTGCTCACATTGGCGATGTTGTTTGAGATGACGTTCATGCCGTCACCCAAACTCTTCATGCCTGTGGCCCCGATGTACAAAGACGAGTTCATGTTCTGCCTCCTGCCGTGAGGGAAATTTTTTCCCATGCCCGGTAACGACGCCAAGCCTCCGCCGGGGAGCCCTGCTGCCGTTCTGCCGCGTTTGCGCGCGGTACGCCTGACCTGCCGCCATTTGCGGCAGACAAAGAAAAAGGCGAAGGGGAAAATTATTCCTCTCCGCCCTGTATAGAAGCAGAATCTGTGCCAGCCCGCGCGGCAAAACCCCGGGGCGTAGCTTTTATTTTTGCAAAGGCAGCCCGGCCTGCTGCCAGGCCGTGATGCCCTGGTTCATGTGCAGGATGTTGGTGATGCCCTCTTTTTCCATGGCATCGTACGCGCCTGCCGAGCGGTTGCCCGTACGGCAGTACAGCAGAAATGGGCTTGTCCTTGGGCAGGGCGAGTATCTGCGAGTCAAAGGACGCGCCAAAAAAATCCATGTTCACCGCGCCGGCAAGGTGTCCCTCGCGGAACTCCGCCGGGGTGCGCACGTCCACAATGGTCAGGCCCTGCGGCGGATTTTGCAGCAGCCCGGCGGCTTCATTGACGCTGATATCCTTGGCGGCCGCCTGAACGGCCACCAGCAGGATGAGGCATACGAGCGACGACGCAAGGCCGTGCAGCCGCGCGGGGCCTTGTCGTTGCGGACTGGTATTGGGTCATGTGCGTATCCTGTGCTGTTTGCGGGGGGGGGCGGCGCACCGCCCCCGAGCACTGCTGCTACCCGATGGCGGCGCGGGCCTTGGTAAAGCCATCGGCGGCATTGCGGATGACTTTTTCATCCACGCAGAAGGCCAGACGGAAGTAGCCGGGGCAGCCAAAGCCCGAACCCGGCACCGCCAAAACGCGCTCGTCAACAAGCCTGTTCACAAAGGCCACGTCGTCCCCTCCGGGCGCCTTGGGGAAGAAGTAGAAGGCCCCTGCGGGCATCTGAAATTCGTAACCGGCGTTTTTGAGCACCTCGGCCATGGCCTTGCGGCGGGTGGCGTAGATGTTCAGGTCAACCTGGCTGCCCAGGGCGGCGGCCATGATATGCTGGCCCACCACCGGCGGGTTTACAAAGCCGAGGATGCGGTTGGTAAGGGTAAGGCCCGCCATGAGCTCGGCCTTTTCGTGGAGCAGGGGCGACACGGCCGCAAAGCCCACGCGCTCGCCCGGCAGCGAAAGGCTTTTGGAAAACGAGCTGATGACCACGGCATAGGGGTAGAGCGGCAGCACCGAGGGTACTTCAGCTCCGTCGTACGCCAGAAAGCGGTAGGGCTCGTCGGCCAGGAGCCAGATGGGCTTGCCGTATTCCTGGCTCTTGTTTTCCAGCAGTTCTGTCAGAGCCTTGAGATCCTTGCGGCTGTAGATCACGCCCGTGGGGTTGTTGGGCGAGTTGATGAGCACCACGCGGGTTTTGGGGCTGATGGTCTCTTCAAGCGCAGCCAGATCGGGAGCAAAGGTATCGGTCTTGCTCATGACGGCGCGGAACGTGCCGCCGTGATTGGCCACATAGAAGCCGTACTCCACAAAATAGGGAGCAAATCCCAGCATTTCTTCACCGGGGTTGATAACGGCGCGCAAAAAGGCGTTGAGCACGCCCGCCGCGCCGCAGCCCAGCAGCACGTCGTTGGCGGTCAGGGCTACGCCCTGCTCTTGGCTCAGGTGGGCTGCCAGTTTTTCCCGCGCCCAGGTAAAGCCGCCATTGGGCATGTAGCCAAAGGCAAAGGGTTCGGAGGCGTGTTCAGCAAAGGCCCGCAGGCCGGACACGACTGCAGGGGGGGCTGGCAGGTCGGGGTTGCCCAGGCTGAAGTCATAAACATTGTCCGCGCCGTAACGGGCCTTGAGCTGTCCTCCGGCCTCGAACATGCGCCTGATCCACGAGGCGTTTTCCAGATACCCCGAAACACTGTCTGCAAGAATGGACATATACTGCTCCCACTGGTTGTTGTATTCGACCTGACTATTGGTTATGCTTCCAAAAGCCGCATAAAGCAATTGTCATTTGGAGGCTCTGATGCGTTTTGAATTTTTAGGCAAAGCCCGGCGCGTGCTCATTCCTGCGCTGTGCGCGGTGGCCCTGCTGCCCGCTTGCGCCTCCAAGGAGACGCAGGAAGTTACTGACGGCATGGCCGTTACCGTTACCCTGCGTGATGTTCATCGTTGTTCTCGTATCTCGCCCGAAATCCAGGTTGCCCAGGTTCCTGCCAATACGGAGTATTACGACGTTCGCCTGGTGGAGTTTACCGGCGATTCACAGGAGCTGTACCTTGGCGGCGGCTCGTGGAACAACGACGGCACTGGCGTTATCCCCGAGGGCGGTCTGACCCGTCACTATCGGGGTCCCTGCCCGCCCAGCGGACAATCCAGGGAATACGCCTTTGTGGTGTCGGCCATGACCCGCCAGAGCATGCAGCCCCTTTCTGTACGGCTGTATCGTTTTACACAGGAATAAACCCCGGCGGCTTGCACCGCTCCAGACCGCCATGGCGGCCTGCGGCGGCAAGGCAAAACGGCAATTCCGTCCCGTTGCGGTGGGTACCGCGCGGGGCGGTTTTTTGTTGCCCTGCGTCGTGCGCGGCGTCTGGCCTCACGCTTGCCCTGTATCCTGCCGACAAGGCTGGCCATGCCGCCAGCCTTGCACCCGGCGCTGTCGTTGCTGCCAGCGCCGACAGCTGTCGAAGCAAATTTTATCCGTATTTTTCGGCCCGCGGGGCGGGCCCTGCAATACGGATTTTGCGGTGCGCAACCGCCAGTCCATAAAACAGCAACAGGCGCTGGAGGCGTTGTTACGCCGCCAGCGCCTGTTGCGCGTAGTTGCCTAGTCGTCTTCGTCTTTCAGTTCCGGCGGCACGGCCACCGCGCCGGTGATGATGCGGCGGCGCGGGGCGGGCGTCTGGGCTTCAGGCGCTGCCGCACGGCGCACTGACGGTTCGGGCAAAGTATTGTACAGCGCCCAGAAGGGCGGGTAGAGACCGGTCATGATGCCGGGGTTGCCGAGTTTCTGGTGGGGGCTTGCGCAGGCGGTCAGGGCAAGGGCCATCGCCCATACCGGATCGGGGGCGTTCCAGCCCGTACGGACGCCAGTTTGTTCTTTTTTGCACAATCTGTCGTTTTCATCCAATTCGAGTCCCACTGCAGAAAGAAAACTTTCCGCCGTCGTTTTGTCCGTTCCGCAGGGCAGGGCGGGCAGCACGGCCTTGTCGCCGCGCAGGGCTGCGCAAGCAGCCAGAGCCAGCGGCAAAGGGGCCCACGCGGCGGGGGAAACCGGCGGGCAGATCGCCCTTAGCGTACTGCTTGAGAGGGGTGGCGGCGCTGGCGAACACCTCGGAGCCTTCCTTGCTGGTTTCGCACCGCAGGTCGAGGCCAAGCTGTTTCAGCAGGTCCCAGCCCGCTTCCGCCGCAGGCAGGGCGGGCCACTGACCGCCCAGGCGGGCTTCGCCGCCGAGGGCCAGCGGCAGGGCCAGCAAAAAGATCGCCAGTTCCGGCTCCATGGCCGCTTCGGGCTGCGCGGGCAGACTGAGCGGACCAGGATTGACGCGCACCTTGGCGCCCTCGGTCTGCACGTCGGCGCCCGCCGCGCGCAGGATGGGCAACACACGGGCCACAATGAGCCTGTGGTCGGGGTGCGCGGACAGGTCAAGGGCAATGGCTCGTTCGTAGCAGGGGGCGGCCAGCAATATGCCCTCGGCCAGCTCTGCCGGAACGTCGGCCGGAAGCTTGACGGAGTCGGGCAAGATGCCGGAGCACTCAAGCCGCGCGGGCAGGCCGTCGCTCTTGGGCACAACGTGCACGAGGCGCGCGCCCAGAGCGGGCAGAAAGTGCCGTACAGCGGAAAAATCGGCCAGCTTGAGGCTGGAATCGCCAGTAAACTTGGCCCGCGAGGGGCGGCCAAGGTAATGGCCCAGCAGCATAAAGAAGTTCCAGGCGCTGTCGCCCGTGTGGATAACCTTGTCTGGAGCGGCCAGCGGGGCAGCGGGGCGTGCTATGACGCCCTCGTCCTCGCGTGTGAGCGAAGCGCCCGCCTGGTTGAGCATCTTGACGCAATCCACAATGGGGTCGTTCATGAGGCAGGGGGACAGGTGCAGCGGCTGGCCCGTGGCTGCGGCCGAGCATAAGCCATGCGCGGGTGGCGCGGCAGGCAAGGGGCGCGGGCATGCGCAGACGCACATGCTTTGCGGGCGGCGCAAGGTTGAAGGCCGTGCGCGGCGCTTCGTGGGCTGTTGCGCCAGTTTCGCCCACCTCGTCAGCGCCCGTCGCGCGCGGAGGCGGGGCGGGGCTGAAATTCCACTTCCTGCATGAGCGAAAAAAAAGTGGCCGGAAAGACGCGCATCGCGGCTGATGCGGGAGACTGAGGCCTCCACGATTCGCGGATGGTTTTTTCTTCCGTCGAGTCGAGCCGGGGCTTGTCGCCGCGCATGCGGACAAGAATATTGTTGCGGCGCAGCAGCAGTCGCAGAATGTCGCGGTCTATCTCGCAGACCACCTCCCGCAGGGGTTTGCGGGCGCGCGTATCGCCGGTTTCGTGTCCGTTGTGTTGGCCGCGCGGGGCGCGTGGGCCCCGTCCTTCGCGCATGTCACGTGGTGCGCGGGAATCGTTGGAGTTGTCGGTCATGCCTTGTCCTGTGCTGATAATGAACTTTGGATAGGAGGGGTTCGCCCGTGGCGCAGCGCTGGAAAAAACAACAGGTTGCCGACTCATGGTTCGATTTGCCCCAGGGGCTTCCCTTATCTGCCCAAGCGTGTTAGCTTGAAATGAGCTCTCTTGCAAGGGTTGCGCACGGTGCGTTCCCATAAGGGCAGAGCTGCTGGCATTTGAAATGCTTGTGACACGAGAGGGCCAAAAATGCCAAAGGGTTTTTTTTTCACAAGGCTCTCAATGCACTGAAATTGTTGCGAATCTGCACGATGCCTCTGTGACGTTTCCACGAAAATTTTGCAGAGGGGGGTTGACTCAAAGGCTAAGTGCTTGTTACTAATTGCGCAAGCCATACGCCCAACCTTCGTTGTGGAGGCGCTCGGCTAACCCCGGCGTGACGGATTTGCCGCGCGCCTCGCCGAACCCGGCGGGTTTTTTCTGAAACACTTAAAGAGTTGGAGGATACGTATGCCGACGTTTGTCGATCCGTCCAAGTGCGACGGCTGCAAGGGTGGCGAAAAGACGGCCTGCATGTACATTTGCCCCAATGACCTCATGATTCTTGATCCTGAGGAAATGCGGGCTTACAATCAGGAACCCGATGCCTGCTGGGAATGCTATTCCTGCGTGAAGAATCTGCCCCCAGGGCGCCATTACGGCCCGCCCCTATGCAGACTTTGCCCCCATGGGCGGGACCTGTATCCCCATGCGTTCGGCCGACTCCATCATGTGGACTGTTAAGTTCCGCAATGGCAACGTGAAACGCTTCAAGTTCCCCATCCGCACTACCCCTGAAGGTTCCATCAAGCCTTTCGAAGGCAAGCCCGAAGGCGCTAACATTGACGACGAACTGCTGTTCACCGAATCCGCTCTCGCCGCCCCCAAGGCAGTGCTGGGCAAGAAGTTCGACGTCGCTGAAGCCGACAAGTCCTTCACCTGCATGGAACACGGCCATTAGGCTATTGCAACCGCTAGTGCGATAAGGAGAAACAATTATGCCAATGATTCCCGTCAAGGAAGCGACGAAGGGTGTGGCCATTGCCGAGCCTGAAGTGAAAGAACATGCTGTTGACCTGCTGATCGTGGGCGGCGGCATGGGTTCCTGCGGCACCGCTTATGAAGCGGTGCGCTGGGGCGACAAGCACGGCCTGAAGATCATGCTGTGCGACAAGGCCACCCTCGAGCGCTCCGGCGCCGTGGCCCAGGGTCTTTCCGCCATCAACACCTACCTGGGTGAAAACGACGCCGACGATTACGTCCGCATGGTCCGCACCGACCTTATGGGCCTGGTTCGCGAAGACCTTATCTTCGACGTGGGCCGTCACGTTGACGACTCCGTGCATCTGTTTGAAGAATGGGGCCTGCCCTGCTGGATCAAGGGCGAAGACGGCCACAACCTGAACGGCGCCGCCGCCAAGGCCGCCGGCAAGAGCCTGCGCAATGGCGACGCCCCCGTGCGTTCCGGCCGCTGGCAGATCATGATCAACGGTGAATCCTACAAGTGCATCGTGGCCGAAGCCGCCAAGAATGCCCTGGGTGAAGACCGCATCATGGAACGTATCTTCATCGTGAAGCTGCTTCTCGATAAGAACACCCCCAACCGCATCGCCGGCGCCGTGGGCTTCAACCTGCGCGCTAACGAAGTGCACATCTTCAAAGCCAACGCCATCATGGTGGCCGCTGGCGGTGCCGTTAACGTGTACCGTCCCCGCTCCACCGGTGAAGGCATGGGCCGCGCTTGGTATCCCGTGTGGAACGCCGGTTCGACCTACACCATGTGCGCTCAGGTTGGCGCCGAAATGACCATGATGGAAAACCGCTTCGTGCCCGCCCGCTTCAAGGACGGTTACGGCCCCGTGGGCGCGTGGTTCCTCCTGTTCAAGGCCAAAGCCACCAACTCCAAGGGTGAAGATTACTGCGCCACCAACCGCGCCATGCTGAAGCCCTACGAAGATCGCGGCTACGCCAAGGGTCATGTTATCCCGACCTGCCTGCGTAACCACATGATGCTTCGTGAAATGCGCGAAGGCCGCGGCCCCATCTACATGGACACCAAGACCGCCCTGCTGAACACCTTCGCCACCCTGAACGAAGAACAGCAGAAGGATCTTGAATCCGAAGCTTGGGAAGACTTCCTCGACATGTGCGTGGGCCAGGCCAACCTGTGGGCCTCCACCAACACCGCGCCTGAAGAACGCGGCTCGGAAATCATGCCCACCGAACCTTACCTGCTCGGCTCCCACTCCGGCTGCTGCGGCATCTGGGTTTCCGGTCCCGACGAAGCTTGGGTGCCCGAAGACTACAAAGTGCACGCCAGCAACGGCAAGGTCTACAACCGCATGACCACCGTTGAAGGCCTCTTCACCTGCGCCGACGGCGTGGGCGCTTCCGGCCACAAGTTCTCCTCCGGTTCGCATGCTGAAGGCCGTATGGCCGGCAAGCAGATGGTTCGTTGGTGCCTCGATCACAAGGACTTCAAGCCTGAGTTCGCTGAAACCGCCGATGAACTGAAGAAGCTGGTTTACCGTCCCTTCTACAACTTCGAACAGGGCAAGGCCGCTTCTACCGACCCCGTGGTGAACCCCAACTACATCACGCCCAAGAACTTCATGATGCGCCTTGTCAAGTGCACCGACGAATACGGCGGCGGCGTAGGTACCTACTACACCACCTCCAAGGCGCTGCTTGACACCGGCTTCAACCTGCTGGGCATGATGGAAGAAGACTCCTTCAAGCTGGCCGCTCGTGACCTTCACGAACTGCTGCGCTGCTGGGAAAACTACCACCGTCTGTGGACGGTGCGTCTGCACATGCAGCACATCGCCTTCCGTGAAGAATCCCGCTACCCCGGCTTCTACTACCGCGCGGACTTCATGGGCCTGGACGACGGCAAGTGGAAGTGCTTCGTGAACTCGAGGTACAACCCCGCTACCGGCGAAACCAAGATCTTCAAGAAGCCCTACTACCAGATCATCCCCGACTAGTCGGCGGCACTGATGCCATATGGGGGCGGCCGCAAGGCCGCCCCCTCTGCTGCAAGCCCTGGCCCCGCCAGAGCCTGCAGCGGCGAAAAACGCGTGCCGGCGGCGGCCCAGGCCCTGTCGGAAAAAGAGCGGTTTTCGTGCCAGCCTGTTGGCGCGGCGTGTGTTTTGGCATACGGTGCGCAGCACGAGGCAAATGTTCGGCAAGGGGATGACCGGCAGCAGGCCCCCCCATTGTCGGCGGGCGTGGTGCGGGCAGTTTTGTGCGCTGACGCTCGCAGAGGTCGGCCACGGGGCCGCTCCTTTTTTTTTCGCGGCGGGAGTCCTTTTCCTTCTTCAGCCGCTATGCAACAACGCAGGAGGATATCCAGGATGTCCAATGCCATTCTCGTCGTGGGCGGCGGCTTTGCAGGCCTCACAGCCGCCATTGAAGCGGCGGAACTGGGCCACGACGTCTTTATCGTCGAAAAGTCGCCCTGGCTTGGTGGGCGCGTGGCTCAGCTCAATAAATATTTCCCCAAACTCTGTCCCCCCTCCTGCGGCTTGGAAATCCAGTTCCAGCGCATCAGGAAGAACCCGCGCATCAAATTTTTTACGCAGGCCGAAGTGGTCGGGTTCATGGGTGTCAAGGGCGATTACAAGGTGAAGGTGCGCATCAGCCCCCGTCACACCGCCCCCCACAACATCGATTTCAGCCTGCTTGCCTCCAGCCTGACCGGTGAGGTGGAAAGTGAATTCGAGCTTGGTCTTGCCACGCGCAAGGCCCTGCACAAAGATATGCCTTTCGCCTTCCCCAGCCGCTACACCCTTGACCTCGACGCGCTCTCCAAGTCTGACAGCGCTCGGGTTGCCGGGGCCAAGTTTCTGGACGTCAACGAACCGCAGCGCGAGCTCGACCTCAACGTTGGCGCAGTGGTTGTTGCCACCGGCTGGAAGCCCTACGACGTTACCCGGTTGACCAACCTCGGCGCGGGCAGCGTCAAAAACTGCGTTTCCAACATGCAGCTTGAACGCCTCGCTTCGCCCTTTGGCCCCACCGGCGGCCGCATTGTACGCCCCTCTGACGGCAGGGTCCCCAACCAGGTAGCCTTTGTGCAGTGCGCGGGTTCGCGCGACCAGAACCACCTGAACTACTGCTCCTACATCTGCTGTATGGCCACCATCAAACAGTGTCTGTACATCGCAGAGCAGAGCCCCGAAACGCAGATCACCGTATACTACATCGATCTGCGCGCTCCGGGCCGCTACGTTAAGGTGCTCGAAAAGGTCAAGGCGCTGCCCAATGTGAAGTTTGTCAAGGGCAAGGTTGCCGACGCCGTGCAGGCCGAGGGCAACCGCGTGCGCATCACGGCTGAAGACGCCGTGCGCGGCGAAAAGATGACTCTTGATTATGACCTTGTTGTGCTGGCCACTGGCATGCAGCCCTCGCTGGCTGGTGAAGATGCGCCCCTGCCCCTGCCGCTTGATGAAGACGGCTTTATTGCGGGCGGAGAAGAGGCTGGCATTTTCGCCGCTGGTTGCGCGCGCATGCCCCTTGATGTGATGCGCTCGGCGCAGTCTGGCACAGCCGCCGCCCTTAAGGCGGTTCAAACGGTGAAAGGGAGGTAGGCGGCATGTCGGGTAAAATTGGCGTCTATTTTGACCAGCAGAACATTGGCGGCGGGCTTGATCTGACCGCTCTGGCCGAGCAAACGAGCCAGAAGTGGGGCGGTCTTGTGCCCGTGGTCAAGGTTGTTCCTGTGCTGGCCCTGGCCGTGAGCGAAATCAAGGCCGACATCGAAGCGCAGGGGCTGGACGGCGTACTGCTGTGCGGCGCTTCGCCGCGCATCGATGCAGATATCTACCGCCTGCCCGTGCAGGTGGAACACGTAAACCTGCGCGAACAGTGCGTGCAGGCCTATAAAAATCCAGACAAAACCCCCGTGGACACGGCCAATGGCGCGCCTGAACTGCTGGCGCTCATGGCCCGCGACTATGTGAACATGGGCGTGGTCAAGCTGCAGAAGAGCGAAGTGCCCGACTCTGCCGCCGTTACCGGCGTGCAGCGCGTGCTGGTTATCGGTGGCGGCTGGACCGGTCTTACCGCAGCTGCCGAAGCTGCCGAAACCGGCTACGAAGTGGTGCTGATCGAAAAGGCCGACAAGCTCGGCGGCGCGGCCAACAACATCCCCATGGGTTCGCCCCTTGCATCGCCCTGGACCGACAAGCAGCCCACCAACGTGGCCGACAAGATCAGCAAGGTGCTTGGCAACAGCAAAATCGCCGTGCACATGAACACCCGCATGGAAAAGCTGGAAGGCCAACCCGGCGAGTTCAAGGCGACCTTTGTCACCCCCGCTGGCTCGCAGACCATCGAAGTGGGCGCAGTGGTGCTGGCCACCGGCTGGGTGCCGCTTGACCAGAAGTACCTTGCCGCCATGGGCCTTGGGCAGAGCACCAAGGTTGTGGATGCGGCCACCTTTGGCAAGATGCTGGTCGCCGACCAGGTGAGCGCCCGTCGCATCGCCTTTGTGCTCGACACCACCATTGCCGAAGAAGCCGTCAAAAAAGCTGCGGAAGAAGCCGAAGCCGCCCCTGCGGCAGAAGCCAAACCCGCCGAGGGCGAAGAAAAGGGCTTTGTAAAAGCAAACCTTGAAAGCTTCCGCCATGTTGCCTATTCCAACGCGGTCAACAGCGTGGGCATGCTGCGGCTTGCCAACACGGTCTGCGAAAAGACCAACGACACCTGCCAGACCTTCATTCTGTATAAGGACATGACTGTTCCCTGGCATCCTTGAGCGCTTCTACAAAAAGATGCAGGACCGCCTGGGCGTCATGATGACCAAGGCCGACGTGACCGACATCCGCGAAGCTGGCGACCACATGGTCGTGAGCTGCAAAAATACCCTGCTGGGTATGGACTTTGACCTGGATGTGGATCTGGTTGTCGTGCCCACCGGCCTTGTGCCGACCACGCCAAGGACGTGACCGTCTGCTTTGACTACCGTCAGGGCCCGGACTTCCCGGATCTGAACCTCTTTGACGGGTTTGCGGATTCCAACTACATCTGCTTCCCCTACGAAACGCGCCGTACCGGCGTGTACGCCGCTGGCTGCGTGCGTCAGCCCCTGACCATGGACGCCTGCGAAGAAGACGCCCGTGGCGCGGTGCTCAAGGCCATTGCAGTGCATCGAGGCCGCCAGCCACGGCGTGGCAGTGCATCCCCGTTCGGGCGATCTTTCCTATCCCGTGTTCAACTTCGTGCGTTGCACCCAGTGCAAGCGCTGCACGGAGGAATGCCCCTTCGGCGCTCTGGACGACGACGAAAAGGGAACGCCCAAACCCAACCCGGCGCGCTGCCGCCGTTGCGGTACCTGTTTCGGCGCTTGCCCGGAACGCGTTATCTCCTTTGCCAACTACAATATCGACCAGATCGGCTCCATGATCCGCGAAGTTCAGGTTCCCAAGGACTTCAAGGCCGACGGCCCCCGCGTGCTGATTCTGGCCTGCGAAAACGACGCATATCCTGCCCTTGACATGGCAGGCGCCCGCAACAAACCCTGGAGCCCCTACTGCCGCATCATCCCGGTGCGCTGCCTTGGTTCGGTCAACGCCATCTGGGTGTCCGACGCCATGAGCAAGGGTTTTGACGGCGTCATGCTGCTGGGCTGCAAATATGGCGATGACTACCAGTGCCACTTTGTGAAGGGCTCTGAAATCTGCTCACGCCGCAAGGAAAACATTGCCGAGACGCTCAACCGCCTTGGCGTGCAGCCCGAACGCGTGGAACAGCTTGAAGTGGCCATTGACGAATACGACAAGGTTCCCGACCTGATCGACGGCTTTGTTGACCGCATCATGGCCATGGGCCCCAACCCGTTCAAGGGCATGTAGGAGGAAGGCAGCAATGGCACAATGTTCAATCAAACCTGATATGGAGTTTGTCAGGGCACTGGAAGAATCTGGGGGCGAATCCCTCAAGAAATGCTACCAGTGCGCCACCTGCTCCGTGGCCTGCCCTCTCGCTCCGGCCAATGCGCCTTACCCGCGCAAGGAAATGGTCTGGGCTTCTTGGGGCCTCAAAGACAAGCTGCGCGCCGACGTTGACCTGTGGCTCTGCCACAACTGCGGCAACTGCTCTGACCTTTGCCCGCGCGGCGCCAAGCCTGCCGACCTTATGGGCGCGGCACGCAACGTCATTTACCGTGAACTGACCGAACCCACCGTGGTGGGCAAGCTCATGAGCAAGCCCGCTGGCCTGCCCGTGCTGTTCGCCATCCCCGCAGTGCTGTGGCTCTTTGTATGGTGGATCCGCGCCGGGTTTAACGGCGGCCAGTGGTTCCCCCGCGCTGCGGACGGCCGCATTGTTTTCGGCCAGGTGTTTTATGGCGACTACACCATCGACCCCATCTTCATGATCACCTTCTTCGGCGCGGCCATCATCCTCGCCCGGGGGGTCATGAAGCTGTGGGCTCTGTTCAAGCCTGAAGGTTCGCTGGCCGTCATCGGCAAGCAAAAGTGCTGGGTCTGGCATCTGTGGGACGTGCTGTGGGACGAAGTCATAACCCACCGCAAGTTTGACGATTGCGAGGACGGCCCCGCCACCGGCAAGGACACCCCCAACCGCAAGTTTGGCCACATGCTGCTGGTGTACAGCTTTGCCATCCTGGCCTTTGTTACGGCCGTGGTGGCTGGCGGTCACTGGGTCGGCAAGGTCATTCCGCTGGTGCACATTGAAACGCCCATGGCGCTGACCTTCCCCGTGAAGATCCTGGCCAACCTGGGCGCGCTTATGCTGCTGGGCGGTCTTGCCATCCTTACGGTCCGTCGCATGTCGCTCAACCCCAAGTTCCAGGGCTCCAGCTGGTACGACTGGTATTTGCTGGGCATCATCTGGCTGGTGGCCGTCACCGGCGTGCTGTCGCAGTGCTTCCGCCTGGCGGACGCCATTGTGCCCGCCTTCCTGGTGTACTACATGCACCTGGTATTTGTGTGGATGCTTTTTGCTTATCTGCCCTGGTCTAAGCTTGGCCACTTCGTGTATCGCACGGCGGCCCTTGTTTACGCCCGCATGTACGGCAGAAGCTAACGGCGTTGGCCCCCGGCCATGCGCCGGGGGCCGCCCTTGAGGTTGCGCACAGTTCCCCGTGAGCTTTTTGAAAAAATTACGATCTCCGAGGAGGAGGCCGCCATGTCTGATACATCTCGTAAAGTTTTTCCCGTGGAGTCCGTGCTTGCCCTGGTTGTGGGCAAGGAGGGCGTAGACGTCAAGGAAATCGCCGGTTTTGTGGCCGGTCGTTCCGTTGCCTGTGATACCTGCGCCAAGGCCGTTGGCCCCTTTGCCGCCGCGTGGCTGGCCCGCTGGTACCCCAAGTTTGCCGACCTGAACTGGGTTGAAGGCCAGTCGTGGGACGCCTTTGTCAACACGGGCCGTAGCGCCCTTGGCGACAATGTTTCCCTGACCTGCATGGACGGTCTGACCAAGACCCTGTGCGACAAGGTGCTGACCTACCTTGGCGAAACCTACGCCAGCATGGCCGCCCAGACTGCCGCCGCCGCCGCTCTTGAAGAACGCGTACGCGCGCTGGAGCCCGCCGAGTCACGCGCCGCCGCTCTTTCCAAGAAGGTTGACGAGCTCGAAGCCAAGATCAAGACCATGAACACCGATATGGGCGGCCTGCGCAAGCAGGTGGCCGAATTCCAGGGCAAGGTCGCCATCAACCATGACGAACTGATGATGAACATCAAGGACGCCATCAAGGACGGCCTCAAGGGCATGGTCGTGGGCGGCGTTGCCGCTGGCGCCGCCGGCGCTGCCGCTGGCGAAGAAGCCGCTCCCGCAGCTGAAGAAAGCGCCGTGCCGGACGATTTCGGTTTTGGTGCTTCCGGCGCCAACAACGACGGTTTCGGTTTCTAAGCGTTTATGCGTTTATACGGGCGGCTGGGCTTACCCCCGCCGCCTGGGCAAATAAAAAAACCCGCCATTGGCGGGTTTTTTATTTGCTGCAGCTCTACGGCACAGTTGCGGGCAGATGCCTGCAAAACTGCAGCTGCCCTGCAAGGCCGCAAAATTGCCGTTACCAGCGCTCGGGCATGGAGTGTGGCGGCAGCGCATTTTCCGGCTGGTCGCCCAGCTTTTCGCGCAGCAACCTGATCACCGACGTGGCGTCGGCAAAATCCTGCTCGAGCTTGTCCAGCTGAAGCTGTTGGGCCGTCAGGGCAGCATCCAGAGCCTTGAGGCGTTCCTCCTGAAAAAACGTCAGTTCTTCCAGCCTGGTCAGCCTGTCTTCTTCATTGACGTGGCGGGACATGGATTCCTCTCCGTTGCAAGCAGTTGGAAATATCAATCACGTCGTACACCTTTGCGCCCGCGTTCTCTTTCAGTCTGGCGGCTGCGTCCGTCGTCGCCGCCAGTTCGGTTGTTGCGCCTGTCGGGGCCGCGCCCGTCGGCATCGGGACGGTAGCCCCGCGAGTATTGACCGGCCTCAGGCGTGGCCTGCCGGTGCTGACGCTGGGGGCGGTTGGCCTCCTCCTGCCTCGTCGAGTCGTCGCGGCGTCCCTGCCCAATGCGGGTGGAGTAAGGGCGCTCATGCGGGGGGGTGCCTGCACGGGCCTCTTGCCTGGCGCGGGGGCGGCCGGGGGTTTCGTTTTCCGCCGTAGCGGGCATAAGGATGTAGTGCTGCCGCATGCGTTGGGCATCGGTGCGCGCCACATAGATGGGCTCGCCCATTTCGTCGCGGCCACAGTAAAACATGGCTGTGGCAATGGTGCCGGGCGTGGGGATAAAGCACTGTGTTTGCTGCGGGTTCCAGTGCCGCTGCCGTAGCCAGCGCGACAGGGTGCGCATGTCTTCGTCCGTGCAGCCGGGAAAGCCGCTCATGAGGTACGGCACCACATATTGTTCGCGTCCCGCAGCGCGGCTTTGCCGTACAAAACTGTCCAGAAAAACCTCAAAGACATCCAGCGAGGGCTTGCGCATGAGTTCCAGTACTGAAGGCGCGCAGTGCTCGGGCGCGACCTTGAGCTGTCCGCCCGTAAATTCGCCCGTATAGGCCGCCAGCGCATCCGCATCGCGCAGGGCCAGGTCGGCGCGCACGCCGCTGGCCACGCGGGCCTGCTTGACCTCGGGCAGCGCCGCAACCTTGCGCAGCAGCTCAACATGCCTGTGCTGCGGCGTGATAAACGACTTGCACACGGATGGAAAACAGCAGCTGGCGCGTCGGCATACGCTCTTGACTGGCGATGTGTTGCCCTGGGCGTGACGGCTGTCAAGGGCGCAGTGCCCCTGCCACATGTTGGCCGTGGGGCCGCCCACATCCGAGATGGCCACCGGCCCCTTGCCTCGGGCCATGTTCTGCTGGCCCAACAGGCGGGCCTCTGAAAGTATGGACTGTTCGGAGCGCGAGCTGATGCGTCTGCCCTGATGCAGGGCCAGCGAGCAGAACGAGCAGCCCCCGCCGCAGCCCCGGTGGCTGGTGATGCTGGTGCGCATCATTTCCGCAGCCGGGATCGCTTCTTTGTAGCGCGGGTGCGCTAGCCGGGTGAAGGGCAGGGTGTACAGGTCGTCCATTTCTTCCGTGCTCAGGGGCTGCGCGGGGCGGGCAAGCACCACGGCGCGGTCGCCCACGGGCTCGTAAGCCCAGGCGTCCAGGCGGTGCACCTGTCGCTCCAGCTCCTGCGTCAGTTTGAGCAGCTCAAAGGCGTCGGACAAAAATTTGCTCGTGCGCGGGCAGGGCCACCCAAGGCTCGTCCTCAAGCGCGGGGGGCAGGTTGGCCGGGTGACCGGAGGGGTCCAGCTTGTCCATCCAGGCTGTACCGGAGATGCCGCGAATATCCTCGCCCCTGTCCAGGCGTTGCGCGCATTCGATAATAGCCTTTTCGCCCATGCCCCAGATGAGCAGGTCGGCCTTGGCGTCCATGAGGATGGGCCTGCGCAGCGCGTCTGTCCAAAAATCGTAGTGTGAAACCCGGCGCAGACTGGCCTCGATGCCGCCAAGCACGATGGGCAGACCGGGAAAAGCCCGGCGGGCCAGATTGGCGTATACGAGACAGGCGCGGTTGGGCCTCGCCCCCGCCTTGCCGCCGGGGGTGTAGGCATCGTCATGGCGCTTTTTGCGAAAGGCCGTGTAGTGAGCCAGCAGCGAATCAAGCGCACCTGCGCTGACCCCGGCAAAAAGGCGGGGACGCCCCATAACAAGCAGATCGTCGGTGTTTTCCCAGCCGGGCTGGGCAACAATGCCGGTGCGGAAGCCGTGCCGGATAAGCCAGCGGGCAAGCAGCACGTTGCCAAACGAGGGGTGGTCACATAGGCGTCGCCGTTGATCAACAGCACGTCAAGCTGGTCCCAGCCAAGGCCGCGCATTTCTTCCGCGCTCATGGGCACAAAGCGCGGCTGGCGCAATGCGCCTCGCGGGGCGTCGCCGGGCGCGACCTCGTCCGCCCAGAGGGAACTGACGGTTTTGCCCTTTGCCTGTGGCGTCTGCGGCGAGGGGCGCACTGTCGCGCAAAAGATCGGGGAAAGGCGGCCTGCGGGCGGCAACGGGTTTGCCGTCGGCCTTGCCTGCGGCCTTACCTCCAGTATCGGGGGCAGACGCACCGTGCGCGTTGCCGACGTTTCTGGAGGCCTTGCGCCGCGCGGCACCTCTTGACGCATCAGCGGGCGCGCCCGCTGACAGAGGAGCGGCAGCCTTTGGGGAACTGTCGGGCTGCCGCTCGAAAGCAGGGTCGCCCTGGCTGTCGTGCTGACGCCAGGGCTGCGGAAATGACGGGGAACGTTTATTTGCCATTGGGGGGTGTCACCAGGGGCATGTCGGCGCTGCCGGGCATGGGCATTGTAGAATTGCCGGGCATGCCGCCCTGGCCGCCCATCATGTTGCCCATGCTGCCGCCCATGTGCCCTGACGAATGGTTGGCGACAAATTCGTCCCACTCGACGCGATCAATGGCTTTGTCGCCGTTTTTGTCAATGACGGTAAAGGCTTCTTCGCGTATGTTGGGAAAACATGTTTTGAATTCCTCGTAGGTTACCTTACCGTCCTTGTCGGTGTCCATCATCTCAAATTTATCAACCTTGCCGCCCTCGGCAGCGGCGGGGTTGGCCTGGGCGGATGCCGCCCAAAGGCAGAGCACTGCGGCAAAAGCTATATTCAGAAGTTTCATGGGGGGTCTCCTTGTGGTGTTGGCAGCCCGACAGGGCAAAGCTCCTGCCTGCTGCAATGCAAACATAAAGCCTTGCGCGTGATCGGCAAGGCCGTTGCCCCTGACCGGGCTAATCTTTTTTGAATTCGAGGCCCATCTTTTCCATGTGCTCAATACACAGGATCAGGTTGTCGGGCTGTCCCGGCTTGTGGTCATCGGGGTAGAGCAGGGCAGACATATAAAAACCGAGTTCAGACGCAAAGACATTCGCGCACTTGCCGAAAAGCCTTCTAGGGCAAGCGCGTAGTTAAAGCGTGTTTCGCCGGGCAGGGGTTCAAGCAGGGGTTTGGCGTCTTCCGCCATGCTGGCGAGCAGCTCGGCCTTGCGGCGCATGAGTTCATTATGGCCGGGTGTATCTCCGGCGTCAAGGCGGGCAAGGGCCTGCGTCTCCGTCGTCATCACTTCCGCATGGCGGTTGCGCAGCCAGAGGAAAAGACTTGCCAGGGGCTGTTCGTTGGTGTTTGCGCTCACGGGATCCTCCTGCAGGGTTCGGCACGTCCATGTGTTTGGCGTGCGTGATGTTTAAAATGATACAGTTCAGAAAAGAAGGCAACGCCGGGCAGGCAATTTGCTGCGCGGCTGCGGGCAATCGTTGACAGACGCGCCCGTTTTGAAGAAATATTATACTAGATCCCCCCATTTATCTGAGCCGTGAGGACAACATGGGCATTTCTCTTCGGGCCAAACTTGCCTGCGGGTTTGGCGTCATCTTGCTGATTTTTGCCGTGACGGGCACTTTTGCCATGCTGGCCATGCGCGCCCAGCGCGCTACCCTGAGCATGCTGGGCAGGCACGAGTTGCCTACCATCAGCCTGCTGCAAGAGGTATCGCTTGGCATGCAGCTGTACCGCAAGGCTGAAAAGGATATCTTGCTTAACCTGGGCGACGCCAAAGCGCTCAACGGCTATATGGGCAAGCTCAACGAACTTGCAGCCTTGCAGGGCAACAATTTGCGCCTGTTGCAAAACGTCCTGCGGGGCAATCCGCAGGCCGGGCCCAGCGCCGAGGCCCTGGCGCAGGAGGCCGCACAGGCCTTTGCCAGCTATGATGCAATTGTGCGGCCGACCTCTGCTGAGCTGGCAGCCGGTAAAGGTTCCATGGACGCAACCCAGGCCAACGCCTTTTATACTACTTACAAAAACCATGTGCACGCCACAGAAAAAAATCTGGCGGCCCTTGAAGCGCTGTTTATGGCGCGCGTTGTGTCAAGCCAGCAGGAGCTGGCGGAGCAGACGCGCAGCACGGAAACGCTGTTGATGGCATCCATAATCGGCAGCGTGCTGTGCGGGGCCGGCATAGGGCTGTTGGTGCTGCTGTCTGTCACCCGGCCCCTTGGCCGCGTGGTCAACCTTGCGCGGACCGTGGCCGCAGGCGACCTTGAGGCCAGGGCCAGCGGCGCGTACAGCGCGGAAATGGCTGTGCTGCGCGATAGCATTGAAGCCATGGTGGGCACGCTCAAGGCCAAGATAGCAGAGGCCGAGGGCCGAAGCGCCGAGGCGGCGGAAGAAGGTCAAAGGGCCCGGGAGGCGGCGCAAGAGGCCCAGGCCGCCAAGTCTGCCGCAGAGCGCGCCAGGGCCGAGGGCATGATGGAGGCCGCAGGTCAGCTGGAACGCTCGGTGGAGGGTATCTCTGCGGTCACGGCGGCCATATCTTCGCAGGTGCGGCAGGCCCGCACTGGCGCAGAGCGGCAATCGTCCCGCGTGGGCGAGACAGCGACCGCCATTGAGCAGATGAACGCCACCGTGCTTGAGGTGGCGCAAAATGCCGCCAGCACCGCCCAGAGCACTGACGCCGCGCACAGCAGGGCCAGCGAGGGTTCTGGCGTTATGCGTCAGGTGGTTGACGGCATGGACGAAGTGCGCCGAGTGTCTGCCGAACTCAAGGATTCCATGGATTCGCTGGGCGGCATGGTGGGCAACATCGGGCAGATCATGTCTGTTATCTCCGACATTGCCGACCAGACAAACCTGCTGGCGCTCAATGCCGCCATTGAAGCGGCCCGGGCGGGCGACGCGGGGCGCGGCTTTGCCGTGGTGGCCGACGAGGTGCGCAAACTGGCGGAGAAAACCATGGGCGCAACCCGCGAGGTGGGCGAAGCCGTAACCGGCATCCAGAACGGCACGCGCGCCAATGCGGAAAATATGGATCGGGCCCTTGCCTCGGTGCAACGCACCACAGAGCTGGCCGGCCGCTGCGGCCAGGTGCTGCAGGAGATTGTGACCATGGTGGACAGCGCCAGTGATCAGGTGCGGTCCATCGCCACGGCCAGCGAGCAACAGTCGGCAACGTCTAAGGAGATTGCCCGCAGCGTGGACGAAATTAACGGTATTTCGCATGATACGGCGCAGGTTATGGCCAGCTCTGCCCAGGCTGTGGAGCAGCTGGTAGGCGAAGCCAACGCCCTGAAGGTCCTGGTGCACAAGATGAAGTCTGGCACGTAGCGGGCCGGGCGTAAGCCCGTATCGGAGGTCAAAACCGCTGAAGCCTGTTTGCGGCTTTGAGCGAGCTCTGCATCAGGCAAAATTCGGCTCTAGAGGATGCCCTGAAAAAGGCATCACCTTTATTGCATGTAAAAAAACAAGCCCGGCTTTTGGCCGGGCTTGTTGCATATCTGCGGGTTAGTCCCAGTGACGCTTGTCTTCGATGGGCCGGATCTGCGGGGGCAGGCTGCCGGGAGCCAGCACGCGCAGTTCGGGGCGCAGTTTGATCTTTTCGCGAAACTGGTGCAGCAGCTCTTCTTCGCGTTTGAAGCCGCTGGTTTCCACAAACAGGGTCATTTCGTCGATGCCTGCCGGGGTTGGTTACTTCGATCTGCCAACGCTTGATTTCTTCAAAGCGGCTCATGACCTGTTCAACCTGGTGCGGGTAGACAAACATGCCCATGATGCGGGCGGTGGTATCCACGCGGCCCACAATGCTGCCAAGGCGCGGGCTGGTACGGCCGCAGGCGCAGGGGCTGCGGTCGATGTACGAAAGGTCGCCCGTGGCAAGGCGTATCAGCGGGTAGGTCTTGTTGAAGGCCGTAACCACGATTTCGCCCACTTCGCCGTCCTTCAGCGGAATGCCCGTGTCAGGATGGCAGATTTCCACGTAGCAGCGGTTGGCAATGTGCAGGCCGGTTTTGTGGAAGCACTCGTAACCGATGCAGCCCACGTCGGCCGTACCGTAGCCCTGACGCATGACGAGGTCGTACTTCTTTTCCATCTGCGAGCGCATCTTTTCAGACAGGCGTTCGCCGGTGACAAAGGCCACTTCAAGGAACAGATCCTTGCGCAGGTTAAGGCCTTTTTCTTCGGCCTTTTGGGCAAGGTGCATGAGAAAGCTGGGCGTGCCTACATAACCGGAGACGCGCAGCTTCTGCATGATGTCGAGCTGGGTGGCGGCGTCGGTGGGGCCAGCGGGAATAACCGCGCAGCCCAGGTTGCGCAGCGGCTCTTCAAACATGAGGCCAGCGGGCGTCAACTGGTAGTTGAACGTATTCTGCACGGCGTCGCCGGGGCGGAAGCCAACGGAATAGAAGGCCTCGGTGTAGCCCCAGTAGTCTTCTCCACGGTCTTCGGGATCAAAGATGGGCCCAGGCGACAAAAAGATGCGCTTGAGCTCGCCGATATCCTTGGTGAGCAGACCGCCCAGGCGCGGCCCCATGGACTGAAGGAAGATAAGTTCTTTCTTCTTCAGGATGGGAATGTGCTTTATATCGGTAAGTGTTTTGAATTTCTCCACATTAAACTGCGCACGGTCGAAGCGCTTTTTAACGTCTTCTGAATAGCGGTAGGCGTAGGAGAGCAAATCTTTGAGCTGAATAAGGCAGTACTGGCGGCGCTCACTCTCATCCAGTACTTCACGGCGGCTGTATATGCCTTCTGTGCGGTCTTTACGGGTCATACCTACTCCATGGGGCGCGGTTGGTTTTGCAATTGGTGAACATAGACACTCCATTTGCAAAACGCAAGCATTTTTTTAAAAATTCAAATATATCAGATAGTTATTTATATAAAATTTTTATGGTCAGTTGCGACATTTGTGGGGAGTTTTCATTTTTGCAGTTGCGTTGCGCTGCCTGACGTATCGGGATCATTGCCATTATCGTCATCTTGGGCAGCGGCGCTGGACAAAGCCAGGCAACGGGCGCGCAGGCTGTCGTACACCGGTTCCACATGCAGGGCGTTGGCCGTAAAGGCGGCAATGTAGGCCGTAAGCACCACTACGGGCATGTTGTGAAACGAGCCGGTCATTTCCAGCAGCAAAACGCACCGGTAAGGGGGCGCGCACAGAACCGGCAAAAAGTCCCGTCATGCCGAGGGTAAGTACGGTGGCGGCCTGGTCAGGGCTGATCAGCCCTGCAGGATTGCAGCCCCGAGGCCATGCACGCGCCGCCTATGGAACCCATGAGCAGCACGGGCATGAGCAGCCCGCCGGAAACGCCGGAGGCAAAGCTTGCCCACGAAAAGGCCATCTTAACCGCCAGCAGGGCAGACAGGCCAAGCAGCGGCAGGGGCAAACCCGCGAGCTGCAGGGTGCTGACGCCAAAGCCCACAAGCACCTGCGGGTAGAGGTACAGCAGCCCCCCCGCCAGTATAAACGGCAGCAAGACGCGCACTGGCAGGGGCATCAGGGGGCTGTGGTCGGCCCAGCGCGTTAGGCGCAGCAGCACGAGGTTATAAAAAGCCCCCAGTACGCCCATAAGCACCCCGGCAACGGGAATCACCCACCACTGCGTCCAGTGGATAAAAGGCTGGCTCGCAAAAGGGAACACCAGCCCAAAGCCAAAGAGCACCTGCACCACAAACCAGGCGGAAAGCGCGCACACGCCCGTAAACAGCAGCATGGGCGCACTGATGATGGTCTTCATCTCTTCAAAGGCAAAAAACATGCCCGCCATGGGTGCGCCAAAAGCCGCAGCAAGCCCGGCTACGCTGCCGCCCACAAGATAGCGCGGCAGGCTCTGGCCGCCGCGTTCGCCCCACAGGCGCCCCACGCCGGCGCCCACCGCAGCGCCCATCATAATGGACGGCCCCTCGCGGCCAACCGAAAGACCGCCGCTGAGCGAAACGAGAGTGCCCGCAAACTTGCACAGCAAAACGCGCAGCCAGTTCATGCGCATCTGGCCGCGCACCATAAGCTCGACCTGCGGTATGCCGCTGCCGCTCACAAGGGGTTCAACGCGCAGGGCCAGCAGGGCCAGCAGGGCCAGCGCGGCCAGCCCGCCAAACAGGCACGCGGCCACTGCAGGAGAGTATATATTGTGCTGGTGCAACGCCTGCACCAGGGCCGCATTGATATGGTCGTAGGCAAAACGGAACAGGCCGATGACCCCGCCGGTAACCCCGCCGGTAGCCATGGCCTGCAGTATGACTCGTTTGACGCCGATGTTGCGCAGGGCATCAAGGTCGCGCAACGTCGGGGGGATGGGACTGAAAAAAGGCACGCTGAATCCTTGGTTTGGCTGTTGACGGGGGGAAGTATGGCCGGAAGAAACGTGTATTTCAACCCATTGCGCGGAATTCTCAAAAAAAAGCTTGCCAAAGTCAGCGCAAGTGGATAGAAGACTTTTCCAGCCGCTGTGAAAGAGCAAACGCTCTGGCGGCAGGCCCTATGGGCCGAGGTAGCTCAGTTGGTAGAGCAGGGGACTGAAAATCCCCGTGTCGGCAGTTCAATTCTGTCCCTCGGCACCATTTATATTTCAAGGACTTATGCATGAATATGCATGAGTCCTTTTTCTGTTTCTTGGCTAGATTTTGTCCCTACCTCTCCCTATGTTTGGGGTGCTGGATTGCTCACGTAAGTGTAACACTTGCGGCCCTTATGCCCATTCCTTCCTGCCATAGCATTCGGGCGGGAGCGTCCGCCCTGGGCTGCTGGTTCCCTGCGTCGCGCGGCTTTGCCGCAGCGTCTAAGGATGCCCTCCTGACTGCAACGGGCCTCGGTTTATCCTATAATGGTTAACGGTGAAAAATGCTGACGGCCGATGCCCCAAGTGCAAACGGTCTGTCCTCCATTGCGGGTAGTCTGTTTCCCTTTGGAGTTTGGCCGTTGAAATCCTTGTATGCCTGGCGTAACCCAACATGCGTCTGCCCGTAACGCGCCTGTCACAGCAATGGGCGAGCGTTTACGCATTGTAAAGCCCACAGGCTGCCTCGCATGGTTTTGGGGAAGGCTGGCCAAAATCCGGGGCTTTTTATTATGTGCTTTCATGCAGGAGGTTCGGATTATGGCCCGTTTTCGTTGGCGCAATGCCGTTCGTTTTATGTTTGCTCTTTGCCTCATGCTGCTTTGCCTTGCTGGCGCTGCCCAGGCAGGGCAGGCAAAATACGTTATTCTGCTCATAGGCGACGGCATGGGCATGGCCCAGCGCAATGCCGCCGAGCTGTATCTGGCCGCGCAGAAGGGCGATACCACGCCCGGCATAGTCAAACTCAACATGAGCCAGCTGCCCGTGCAGGGCGCAACCACCACGTATTCCATTGATTCGCTCATCACCGACTCTGCCGCAGCGGGCACAGCCATGGCCTGTGGCGTCAAGACCACCAACCGGGGCCTTGGCGTGGACGGCAAAAACGTGCCTGTAGTTTCCATTGCCGAGATGGCGCGCGACAGTGGCATGAAGGTGGGCATCGTCACCAGCGTGTCGCTCGACCATGCCACCCCCGGGGCCTTTTACGCCCATCAGCCCAGCCGTAAAAATTATTATGAAATCGGCCTCGAACTGGCCGCAAGCCGTATGGATTACTTTGCTGGCGGCGGCTTTCTTGATCCCACGGGCAAAAAGTCCAAGATGGAAGGCGACAAGCGCAATGTGGTCGACGCCATCCGCTCCAACGGATTTCGCTATGTGAACAGCGCCCAGGATTTTCGCGCGCTCAAGCCCGGCAAGGACCGCGTGGTCTTTGTCAATCCGCGCCTGCAGGATGAAGAATCCATGACCTACGCCATGGATGCGGCGGCGGACGACGTATCGCTGGCCGAGATGACGCGCAAGGGTTTTGAACTGCTGGATAACCCCAAGGGCTTTTTTATGATGATCGAGGGCGGCAAGGTTGACTGGGCCTGCCACGCCAACGACGCCGTGAGCTCCATCACCGACGTGCTGGCCTTTGACGCCGCCGTGGCCGAGGCCATGCACTTTATGGCCAGCCACCCCAACGATACGCTGGTCATCGTGACGGGCGACCACGAAACCGGCGGCATGTCCCTGGGTTTTGCGGGCACCAAGTACGATTCATACCACACCCGGCTGAAAAACCAGAAGATCTCCTATGTGCCTTTAACGAAAAGTTCAACGCGTTCCGCAAGTCCCATCCGCAGGCAAAGCTGGAAGACGTGTTGCCCCTGGTAAAAGAAAACTTTGGCCTCACGGTGCTTTCTGAAGCGGAAGCCGCCGCCCTGCCCAAGGATGGCGAAGCCGCCGGCATGGTGTTGAAGCCCTACGAGGTGGACGAACTGCGCGCCGCTTTTGAGCGCAGCATGAAGGGTGGCGACGCCAAAAAACAATCGGATCAGGATTACCTGCTGTACGGCGAGTACGAGCCTTTTACCATTACCCTTACCCATCTGCTCAACCAGAAGTCGGGGATTGCCTGGACCACCTATTCGCACACCGGCGTGCCGGTGCTGACCTCCGCTGGCGGCGTTGGAGCGGAGCGTTTTGGCGGTTTTTATGACAACACCGACATCTTTACCCGCATGGCCGAAATCATGGGCGTAAAAAAAGCCGCCGCTGCGGTCAGCCCTGCGGCCCACCCTGTGTACAGCCCTGCGGCTGTGGCTCAGGCTGCCAATTAGGCTGCACTGGCTGAAATGGTCTGCGGGCCGGGCGGCGGGGTTGTGCCTGCTGTCCGGCCCGCTCGCGTACGCGGGCAGAAAGCAAACAGTAACGTCGAGGCGAAAAATTATGCCGCTACAGGGTTCGGATACTGAAAGGGCCGCCGTGTCAGGCAAGTCGGCACCCATGACCATGGCAGATCATACAGGCGCGATCGCCGGGGCGGGGCAAGCGCAGCCGCTGCAACCAGGAGCGGGCCAGAACGGCACGGGCTGCTGCCTGCACGGCAACCTGCGCTCAACCCGGCGCGATTCCCTGCTGTGCGTTGTTCTGGCGCTGGCCTGTCTTGCACTCTACCTGCTGCCTACGGGTTTTGAAAACCGCCTGCCAGACAATGCCGTGCGCTGCCGGGCAACCGTGCTGAGTGTGGACAATGAACGCGTGCACCAGTACGGCATTGTGCGCATGGGTACGCAGTACGTGACCATGCGTGCGCTGGACGGCCCCTATGCCGGGCAGACGTGGCAGGCTGGCAACGACCTCGTGGGCAAGATGGAGCTGGATAAAGTATTCGCCCCCGGCGATACGGCCCTGCTGGTGCTTACCTTGCGCGACGGCAAGGTGGCCGACGCCGTGGCCCAGGATCATTACCGGTTGCACACGCAGGCCGTTGCCTTTGGCATATTTGCCCTGCTGCTGCTGGTTTTTGCCGGGGCGACCGGGTTAAAGGCGCTGCTTTCGTTCGTTTTTTCAGCCCTGATGATCTGGAAGGCGCTGATACCTGCATTGCTGCGTGATGTGGATCCTATCCTGCTTGGGCTAGGGATTACCACTGCCATCACGGGGGCCACCATCCTGCTGGTGGGCGGCATGAACCGGCGTGGTCTGGCCTGCGTGGCTGGGTTCGCTGCTGGGCATTGCCGCCACCTGTGCGCTGGCGCTGATTTTTGCCGGGCCGTTCCAGTTGCACGGCGCTGTGCGCCCCTATGCGGAAACAGTGCTCTATTCCGGCTATCCGCACCTCAACATGACGCGCATCTTTCTTGCCAGCATTTTTATGGCTTCCTCTGGCGCGTTGATGGATCTGGCCATGGATGTGGCCGCCAGCATGGCCGAGCTTGCCGCGCAAAACCCCGGCATTTCGCGCCGCGCGGCGCTGGCGTCTGGCCTGCGGGTGGGGCGGGCCGTGGTGGGCACCATGACCACAACCCTGCTGCTGGCTTATTCTGGCGGCTACATAGCCACCCTCATGCTGTTCATGGCGCAAGGCATACCGCTTGAAAACGCCCTTAACCTGCCCTTTGTCGCAGCTGAAATCATGAATACCCTGGTAGGCAGCATCGGGCTTGTGACGGTTGCGCCTTTTACCGCGCTTACGGGCACATGGCTGCTGATAAGGCCGCAGACTGCGGTGCTGGCGCGCACCGGCGTTGCGGGTGCGGGTGATGATAACGCGCCGCAGGGGGCGTAGCCGACTGCGCTGGGATTGACTTACATCCGCGTGGCCGAACCACCCTTGCGGCACCAGCGGGAGACCATGTCGGCAAGATCCTGCGGATCGATGGGCTTTGAAATGTGGTCGTTCATACCGGCCTCAAGGCATTTTTCCCTGTCGCCCACCATGCCGTGGGCGGTCAGGGCGATAATGGGCAGCTGACGCCGCAGGGGGGTGGCGCGTAGCCTGCGGGTGGTCTCGTAGCCGTCCATTTCGGGCATCTGTATATCCATGAACACCGCCGCATATTCTGTACGGGCGATCATATCCAGGGCAATACGGCCATTGTCGGCAATATCCACGGCAAGGCCCATGCTTTCAAGCAGTTCCTTGGCCACAAGCTGGTTTATTTCATTATCCTCAGCCAGCAGCACGCGCTGGTTTTCTATGCCGCTGATGGGGAGAAATGGCAGTTTTTCGTGCTGCTGGCGGTCGCCAGGCTGCAGCCTGCTGTGCACAGCATCCTGAATGGTGCGCAGCAGTGTTGTTCTGCAGACGGGCTTGCCAAGCACATGCCTGAGGCCCGCAGCATGGGCCTGCTGGGTAAAACTGTCGAGCTCGTGCACGGTGGTCATGATAACAACGGGTATGCCGTCCGTACCGGCAAGGTGCTGCAGCAGGTTGGCCTGCTGCAGACTGTCTGCTTTGGGTTGTATCCAGTCGATGAGTATTACCTCGTAGGGCTCGTTATTTTTTACTGCGGCCATAGCCATGTCGGCGGCGGTTGCCGCGTCCTCCGCCTCGCCGTACCGCAGGCCCAGACCCTCGAGCATTTGCCCCAGCCGCGCACGGGCAGAAGGTGAGCGGCTGAGCACCAGCGCCCGCACATTGGAAAGCTCGAACGCCTCGGGCAGAATGGCGCAGTCGCTTTGCGGCAGGCCAAACGTAACGGTAAAGAAGAAAGTGCTGCCGCTGCCGGGCGTGCTTTCAACGTAAATAGTGCCACCCATGATCTCGACAAGTTTTTTGGAGATGGAAAGCCCAAGCCCTGTGCCGCCGAAACGCCTGGTGGTGGACATGTCGGCCTGGGAAAAAGCTTGAAAGAGCTTGCCTC
>Ga0268359_12164_pt1 | contig 71931 bp, 61 predicted proteins | sample BioMet11_FD_194416 | JGI IMG/M metagenome (GOLD analysis project Ga0268359, IMG submission 194416) | Sewage microbial communities from Oakland, California, United States - Biofuel 11 (PacBio Assembly) | ecosystem: Engineered > Wastewater > Sewage > Unclassified | place: USA: California | collected...
AAATCCTGCCGGCATCGACATCAAAGCATAAGCACCAAAAAACGTCAGCTGTATAAGCATAGTTTTGGTGTAGTTAAGGTCAAAAAGCGCCTTTAAATGGGGGATAAGAATATCATTGAGGCAGGTAATAAAGCCCCACATGAAGAACAGGGTGGTTAGCAAGTAGAGTGGGCCACGGTAGTTGGAAACGGTTCCACCAGCGTGAACATTGGAGGTGTTTACAGGTGTTGATGCCATAGGTTAAACTGTTTTATGTTGTTATTGCCTTTAAGCTAGCGACCCAAAGGTAAGCAGTTAACTCAATGAAAAAAGCGGTGATGTAGCAAAAAAGCAAGGGGAACAAGTGATGTAGAACTGTTGTAGTACCACATTTTCACTCTTCCCCTACCTCTTTCAATCAATAAACCAACTTAACAATCAACCTAATAAACTAAACCATTCACCTACCTATAAAAAAAACCTATGAAAAATTCCTACCCAATTGATCGAACACTTTTTTTGATTTCAGTCCTAAACAAAACAATTTATTCCGCTTTTTTTGGAAGGATGGAAAATTATTGTTTTTGATTTGGCTCAATCTTCTCTAAAACAAAATTTAATGTTCTTAAATGTTGCATCAAAATAGCCAACACAATATTTGAGATAAAATGTTGAAGAGATAAAATCAAATTTCACTGCAAAAATATGCACAATTTGAACAACTTCAAAGTGTTACAAGAATGGCAACAGTCAAAATTGGCAGCGCAATCGATTTAATTGAGGATAAAAAAATAAAAAAAATAAAAAAGACCAGCTTTCGACTGGTCTTTTCCATGAGCTACTGCTCGATATCTTTCATACTAAGCTGTATTCGCTTTCGGGGAAGGTCAACTTCAATAACCTTTACCTTTACATGCTGGTGGAGCTTCACCACATCGGATGGATTGCTAATGTAACGGTTAGCCAGCTGAGATATATGCACAAGGCCATCCTGCTTCACTCCCACATCCACAAAAGCACCAAAATTGGTAATGTTGGTAACAATGCCCGGTAGCTCCATACCCACGTATAGATCCTCCATTTTGAAGATACCATCGGCAAACTCAAACACCTTGGCTGCGGTTCGGGGGTCACGACCTGGTTTAGCAAGCTCGTTCACAATATCCTGCAGGGTAGGCAGCCCCACCTGCTTAGTCACATACTTTTTAATATCAATTTTCTTTCGAAGCGACTCATCGGAAAGCAGATCGGCTACGCTACAATTCAAGTCAACGGCCATCGTCTCTACAATATGGTAGCTCTCGGGGTGAACAGCGCTATTGTCGAGCGGATTTTTCGCCTCCGGAATGCGCAAGAATCCAGCACATTGCTCATACGCCTTTGCGCCCAAACGAGGAACCTTAAGAAGCTCCTTACGCGAACCAAAGGCTCCCTGCTCCTTGCGATAGTCCACAATATTTTGGGCAAGCTGAGGTCCTAATCCCGAAACATAGGTAAGGAGATGCTTGCTGGCGGTGTTGAGGTTAACCCCAACCATGTTTACGCTGCTCTCCACCACCATATCCAGGCTCTGCTTGAGCTTTGGCTGATCAACGTCGTGCTGATACTGCCCCACACCAATGGATTTTGGATCGATTTTCACTAACTCTGCGAGGGGGTCCATGAGCCTGCGACCAATGGATATGGCCCCACGAACGGTAACGTCATACTCGGGAAATTCCTCCCTAGCCACGGGGCTAGCAGAATAGATGGAGGCACCATCCTCGCTAACCACAAACACCTGTAGCTCCCGGGGAAACCTTATCTTCTTTACAAAATGCTCCGTTTCGCGGCTGGCGGTGCCATTTCCTATGGCAATGGCATCAACGCGGTAAGCATCCACCAGCGACTCCACCTTTTTCATGGCAATACCCGATTCGCTCTGCGGCGGATGAGGATAGATAGTTTCGTTGTGTAACATATTTCCTTGAGCATCGAGACACACCACCTTGCAGCCGGTGCGATATCCCGGATCGATGGCCAAGATGCGTTTCTGTCCGAGCGGTGAAGCCAGCAGCAGCTGCCTTAGGTTGTCGGCAAATACTCGAATGGCCTCCTCATCGGCCTTCTCCTTCGACAGACCCATAAATTCCGTCTCCATGGAAGGACCTAAAAGTCGTTTTAAGCAATCCTCTACAGCAAGACTAACCTGCTCGCTGGAGGCTCCCTTTCCTGTTACAAAGAGTTTGAAAAGCTCTTCGTTAGCTATCTCTCCATCCACATCGATGGAGATTTTGAGAAAGCCCTCCTCCTGTCCACGGCGCATGGCCAGCAACCGATGTGATGGGCAACGCCGAAGAGGCTCCGAGAAGTCGAAATAATCCTTATACTTTGCACCATCCTCCTCCTTGCCCTTAACCATTTTTGATGAAACAATGGCATCACGGCCATAGACTCGACGCATAGAACCTCTGGCTTTAGCGCTCTCATTTACCCATTCGGCAATAATATCGCGTGCACCGTCCAGCGCCTCCTCCACATCGGCTACCTCGTCGTTGAGATAGCTCAACGCCTTTTCTGTTGGATCGACCCTATCTTGCCGCATAATGATGGTGGCAAGTGGCTCCAGCCCCTTTTCGCGAGCAATAGTAGCACGCGTTCTGCGTTTGGGCTTGTATGGTAGATATAAATCTTCAAGGACGCCAATATCATAAGTACCGGAGATTTTAGCCTTCAAATCGTCGGTAAGTTTGCCCTGCTCCTCAATAGTTTTAAGTATAGATTCACGCCGCTTTTCCAACTCCACATACTTGGCATGTTGCTCCTTTATGGCACCAACCTGCACCTCATCGAGAGTTCCGGTTCGCTCCTTACGGTAGCGACTAATAAATGGAACTGTTGCACCCTCAAGAAATAGACCGATGGTGTTTTCAACCTGCCAATCCTTAATGTTTAATATTTGAGCAATAAGCTCAACATGCTTACGAATAATTGCTTCTGCCATTCTGGAAATATTTTTGATCGACAAATGTCGAATATCAAAGGTAAGAAAAAAGGTTTGATCTCCTTACTAACTAATGGAAGAATGGAGAGATGGTGAAGACAATGGAGATTAAGAAAACAAGTAGAATTTTGAGATGACTTGATTCATAAAAATAGATAGAGACGCAAAGCTATGCGTCTCTATCTATAAATATGTAAACAAAGTTGTAGTATTAAAAACTCAGAGGTCTAAATTGACAACAGCCGTACCACCGCACAAAACTGTTAATGTGTAGCTTTAAAATACAACTCATCAAAATGAATAGAGCAGTAGGTAAAAGTATCGGCACAAACGTAGGCTGTAATACACTTAGAAAAAGAAGACAAACAGCCAATGTGCAAATATCCCAGCCACTAGGCCACCAACTGTATGGGCAAGAATGGCTTTTGAAATAAGGTTTCGGTAACCAAGCGAATCGAGCATGGCAGTATGTGTACTTAAGAAACCACTCCAGCACATACCCATTGCAGTGAATACTGCAATTTCGTTACCCGTGATAAAACCTTCAGATACAAAGTGCTTAACCAACGAAAGAGCAGCACCAACCGCACCTAATGAAGTAATTGGAAAGGCAATTAATTCAGGATGTTTAAAGCCAAAAAGGGCATCAAAAAGCCAACTGAAATAGCTACCGATTTCTGGCAAAATAGGAACACCTTCATAAGCAATACCTTGATAACCAATAGAAGGATCCTTTGGTCCAAAGGTAATTATCATAATTAAAGTACTAATTACCAACACCCCAGGAATAATAGCAAGTCCTAAATCAACGCCGGATTTTCCACCATCAAGGATGGAGTTCAAAAAACGTAGAAATACACCACCCTCAGATTTAAAGGAAATTTGCTGCTCATCACCACCAACTCCATTTTCCTTCACATTTTCCAACGCCTTCTTCGAAAATCGTTGCATCAACCGAGTAGAGACAATAGACCCGGCAACCGCCCCCAATAGCCCCAACATAGCAGGAGCAAAATGGCCCAATCCCGACATAAAAGTGAGAACAATAAGCCCCATGCCAAAAGCCGTTCCAAAATTGGTGAGCGAAACGAGTTGAAAAGGTTTAAAATATTTATTGAAGTTATTATCTTTTGCCAACGCAATAATGGCTGGATTATCGGAAAAGAAAGTCATTAAGCCACCTAACGCTGCCACACCCGGAAGGTTGTAAAGCGGGCGCATTAGAGGTGCTAGCACCATTTCCAATAAGCGAACTACCCCAAATTCGATCATCAACTTACCTAAAGCACCGGAGAGGACTGTAATGCCCATAATAAAAAACACGGTATTCATAAGCAAATCCCAAGAGGTACGCATAAGGGTATTGAGCATATTGGCTGTGCCCATTACTGTGCCCATGTATCCAAAGAATCCAAAGAAAACCGCCAAAAAGACTACTGCTTCCAAGCTCCGCCTGTGAGTAAACTTCATTTTACTTATTAATCCCATTATGTAACCCGTTTTATTAATTATCAAAATATGGCTGCTCCTAAAACATCTAATACTATTTAGGAATCGGCGGCAAAACTAGGGGCTTTGAATGAGACACTACCTTACAAAAATCAGGGTAGAAATAGTTATACAACACAAGGTTTATTACTATCTAATTCAGGATAGAAAAAAGGAAACTAATGGGATTTATGAATATGCTGGGCTAGCAACGCTCCGTTATGATGCTCTCAGCTTACGCATAAGCGATTCCACGCTCATCATCTTAACTGGAGCGGAATCTGGTTTAGAGAGGATGAATTCCGTTGGCAAACCCGATTTTATTTCGATACAGATGGGTAAGTTGTGTTGAGCAGAAGGGGTAAACCCATTACGGTAAAGTGCGTTAGCAACCCAATGACGAACAATACCAGCACCGATGAGTTCGACCTCACAACTGGCTATATTCTCTGCTCTGAAGGTTCCGCTAAGATCGTCAAAAACGATTCCATCACGACCAAAAAACTTCATGATCTCGCCATGTAGGAGAAGATCTTCCGGCGATCCACACTCCACCTGTTTATCGCCATCGATGAGCCAGATGGTATCGGAAAATCGAAGAGCTTGCTCCAAATCGTGAGTAGAGAGCAAAATTGCCTTATTTCGCTCGGAAGCAAGCCGATGCAAAAGTTGCATCATTTCAATGCGGCTCGGAAGGTCAAGAAAAGCAGTGGGTTCATCGAGTACAATAATGGGAGTTTCCTGTGCAAGCGCCTTGGCCACCATCGCTTTTTGGCGTTCACCGTCGCTAAGTTCCCTCAAAAGTTTTCCAGCAAAATGATCCATTCCCACAGCCACCAACGATTCCCATACAATGCGTCTATCTTGACCAGTGAGCCGACCAAAAAAACCGGTATAAGGATAACGTCCAGTAGATACAAGTTCGGAAACAGTTAATCCAACCTGCGAAAGGTTATCGGTAAGCACGACAGCAATCTGTCGTGAAAGTTCTTTTTCGGTAAGGCTACCAACAGGCGTTGAATGAACAAATACCTGACCGTCTAATGGATGAGTAAAACCAACAAGGCTACGTATAAGCGTTGATTTACCGGCACCATTTTGTCCCATCAACGACGTAAGTTCTCCTGCCCTTAGCTGCAAATTCAAATTGCTCTGCACCACAAAATTTTCGCAACCTTTGCGACTATATCCAACCTTTAAATCCTTCGCCGTTAAAACAACATCCATGTCTATTTCTCCTAAAAAGATATCCGTTGACGACGCTTATCAAGCACAACCCAATCACAATTGGAGCACCCATAAATGAAGTTACTGCATTTATGGGAAGGGCACCATCGAGACCAGGAAGCCTCGACAATAAGTTACAGAGCAATGAAACTGCCATTCCCGATAGAAGCGTAACCGGCAAAAGTGCAGAATGTTCGTTCTTCCCCACAAGTAGCCGAGCTATCTGAGGTACAGCAACACCTAAAAAGGCAATTGGCCCACAAAAAGCAGTGATGGTAGCCGTAATTAGCCCAGCACTAAGAATCACACCAATCGTGCTCTTTTCACATTTAATCCTAAATTACTAGCGTAATTATCGCCTAACAGCAGCATGTTAAGCCACTTTGGCATTGCCAAGGAAATTCCAACCCCCACAATAATTAATATTGAAAAGAGAGGCATCTGTTCCCATCCCACACTGGAAAAAGAGCCTAAACCCCATAGGGTATAGGAATGCACATTTTCGCTAGTAGCATAAAAATTTAAAACACCCACCAACGATGAAGTTATGTAGCCCAGCATAAGACCAAGGATGAGCAGCATGGCATTATCGTGCAGCCGCGATGCAAAATATGTAATGAGAAGTAAAACCAGAAATGCACCAATAAAGGCAGCAACCACCGAAATGGCATAGAGTGAAACACCCAATAAGCCACCCACTCCGGCCAGAAGCATAACCGCTGCAACCCCCAAACTTGCACCGGAACTAATTCCAAGTACAGATGGACCAGCTAGTGGATTCCGAAAAAGAGTCTGCATCAACAAACCGGCAATGGCAAGACCACCACCAGCCAATACTGCAGTTATTGCTTGAGGTAATCGCGACTTGATCAGAATATTGGAAAAAACCTCCGGCGTAGAATGGCCACCAGCCAAAGCCGACAATACCCACTTTAACGGAATGGAAACAGACCCAAGGCTTAAGTTTAATGCAAAAAGCCCTACTATTAACAAAGTCAAGAACATGAGTAGATTTCCCCTCTTCATTATTCTCGTTTTTGGAGCATGGAAAAGTAAGCAGGCTTGTAATCCGGCAAAAGTTCAGGATGGAATGCCTTAATAAAATCGGCAAGCAGCCTATCGGGTTGCAACATACCCTCGTCGTAATAAGTCGACTTGTTTGTATTGCAAAAAACTATTCGTCGATTTCTAAATGCATTAAAATCGCCAAAGGGGGCATATTCGTGCTGCAAAATGGAATAGGTGTATTGCCCTTCATAATTTTCGATCATAACCCAAAAGTCAGCATTGGCAGCCTTCTTGTAAACCGTTTCAAAATCGAGCGGTATGGCACCCTGTTCCTGTTTGTCAGCAAATAGGTATCGCGCACCTGCATCAGCAAAAAGTTTTGCCATATAGCTGTTACCCGGTGAAACGTACCAAATTCCTTGGTAGGGCTTTCCAGAGAAAACTGTTGGTTTCGTTTTGGCAGATTGGCTAACCCTTGCAAGCTTTTGGTAACAGTTAACCAATGAATCGAAATAAAAGTTGGCACGCTGCTCCTTACCAAAGAAGCGTGCCATAAACTTAACCCACTCGGCCCGTCCAAGCGGATGCTCCTCCATGTAGGCCGCCACCATTGCAAGGGGAATCCCCGAAGCCTTTACAGAGGAGTATTTGTTATCCTTAAATGGCGACACAAAAAAGATATTGGGGTTTACCCGAATGAGCTGCTCTCTGTTAATCTCCATGGACTGGCCCAAATCTACCACTCTACCCGCCAACAGTCTCGAGTGAATATCAGCGTTATTGATATAGTTAGGCTCAGCAACACCCACTATGGAATCGATCAATCCTAGTTGCTGCGCGTAGCACACATCGGTGGATGCCGCACAAGCCATGGACGAAACAGGCACCCGAATAACTTGTCCATCGTTGTTTTGTGGTAAAACGCCACCATCCTTTGGCACAAGATAAAAACGCTGGAGCAGTAAAGCGGTATCCCACGGATTAACAACATCCAAACGGGTATAACCAGCAGCTTTATAAAGTCGGAATAACTTGGCGTACTGCAAGGGAACCTCAACGAGTTCTTTGGATACATTAGCTTTACGCCCCCTGTTGCACGAGGAGAGCGAGAAGGTTGCAAGAGCAGCAACAATAAGTAGAAACAATACCTTTTTCATGACTCACTTTTATTCCCGAAAGCATTATAGCACTAGCAGGTCTTCTGGCTCGCCGTATCGTTGGAGCCTTCCCATTGGCCTATCGGCAAACAGTGGCAATTTCCAACGATTGATAACACGACTTACAGCTGCGGGTACAGCTCCCGATTCTAACGGGATTCCCTAACTCCTTTTCAGGAACCAATGCCATGGCAAAGAAACGCTTTTTCCATGACTTGAAAAATGTTATTGAATTATATTTGGCTAGCATCTATATAAACCATCAAAATTCGAAATCGAACCATTAGAGTAGCATCGTTAGCCATATATAAAAAAACAGCGCCAACCATTACTGATCGGCGCTGTGCGACTTATTACACTCTATGAAAATATTTTTTACATAAACTTTCCAATAATCTCCTTGACCTTGGCAACCTTCTCATCCAGCATAGCTGTAGTACGTGCCTCGGCTAAAAATCGCAAGTATGGTTCGGTGTTGGAAGGACGAATATTAAACCACCAGTCAGCAAACTCCACCCGATAACCGTCGAAGTCGAAAAAGGCGGTTGACTTCTCCGTTTTATCAAAGTAATCCTTAACTGCGTCCATTGCCTCCTGCTTCCGGTCCAACTTGAAATTTATCTCACCGGAGTTGGCATAAGCCTCAATGGCAGCAATGGCCTGCGAAAGCGATTTACCCTCACGCTTCATTTTGCTTACCACGTTAAGCACAAGAAGACTTGCGAGTAATCCAGAGTCGGAAAAGAAGAACTCACTAAAGTAGTAATGACCAGCCAGTTCACCACCATATAAACCGTTTAGCTCACGAAGTTTTGGGGCAGCAAATGCACGACCCACACGCCACATGTGCACCTTTGCGCCAAAGCGTGCTAGGTATTCCGGAACAGCCTTGGAAGTTCTAATATCGATAAGCACATCACCCTTAAGACCTCTCTCCTCATAGAAATAGTGACCCAACAGAGCTATGATTAAGTCGGGGGAGATAAACCTACCGTTTTCATCCACAAACATTACACGGTCGGCATCGCCATCGAAAATGATGCCAATATCGGACTTCTCCTTCTTCACAAGCGCCTTTAAATCGGCCACATTTTCCTGAATAAGAGGGTTTGCCTCATGGTTTGGGAAAGTGCCATCGAGCTCATCGTAGATATAAACAGGGGCGTCGCCCAGCAGGTCTTTTATTAGGAATGCGGCCATACCATTGGAGCAGTCAACGGCCATCTTAAGGTTGGAATAATCTTCCAAGTATTTCTTTAGAAAAGTGAGGTATTCCTCTCTAACGTCCATCTCGATAATTTGGCCCTTCTTCTCGCTAACCTTAACCTCACCGCTCTTCACCAACTTTCAAGTTCGCCAAGTCCGGCATCGTAGCCAACGGGAAGAGCATTTTCGCGCGAAACCTTTATGCCGTTATATTCTCGAGGATTATGCGATGCGGTAATTTGAACCGAAGCCTTAAACCCATAGCGAGCGGTGGAGTAGTATACCATTGGCGTAGTGGATATGCCAATGGTATGGACGTCAGCACCAGAATCGGTAATACCCTTGGTGAGGTATTCGTAGATCTCTGGAGAAGAAACCCGCACGTCGCGGCCAACCAAAACTTTATTCACACCCAGTAGACCAGGCAGAAAAAAGCCCATTTTGTAAACATCATCCTTGTTAAAATCCTGGTTATAAATGCCACGGATATCATACGCATGAAATGCTCCCATACTCGTTAAGTTTTTTTTAAAAGGGGGATAAAGATAATGCTATTTGAAAAAATACCAGCAAGGAGATGAAATTTTTTAAGACATTCATTTCATTGGGAAAAATGACAAACAAATATCTGTCTATACCACCGAAAAAACTATTGTAAGTTTTGGCTGAGGTGACCATGTAAATAGGAAATCAATTAACAGCAACACCTCTGTAATCACTTCGCAAAAATGAAGTCCTCAATTAACTTGGGTTACAATTAAAATCTACAGAAATGAGAAAGAATTCAGAATTAAAATTTAAATGAGATACTGCAGGTGATATTTGTTGGGCGCAACACATAGCTATTGAAGGTTGAATTCAGACTACCGTATGATGAATAGGCGTATGCTTTCCTATTAAAAATATTATTCCAACCTGACATAAATTCGAAGCGGTTGAACTTCATCCGAAAACTTAAATCACAAAACAGGAGAGATGGGGATTTACCAGCAATAAGTTCATTGTAAAAGTGTTCACTCTGTAACATTATCTGAGTGTTTTTCCAAAGGTTTACTGCAATGGTAAGATCCTGATAAACTTGGTAGAGATATGGCTGATGGCTGACGTTGGAAAAGTCAATTTGCAGCTGACTTGTTGATAATTGTCCCTTATAATCTACCTCAAGCCAAAGAAACGGACGGGCATTTATTTTAGGACTGATGGTGTATGATAAGTTACGATATTGGATTGGTGTAGTATTTTGCAACAAAGCAGTGGACATTTGGCTAAATGAAAATTCCAAAGAAGCAGTCGATTTAAAGACATCTAAAGATTTACTTACCCTGCTAGTTACCAGCCATAGGTTTCTACTATTGCTACGCAGTACTGTTGAATTGACAATATAAATGCCACGAATAGTTTGAACAACGCTTGTTTCCGATAGCATAGGACTATAGCTAACTGCAGAATTTATAAAAAGTCCTGCTACTGGATTTCGGTAAAAGAACCCAACCATATAGCTTTTGCTCTTTTGTTCTGAAATAAAAGAACTGCCTTGAACAATATTTCTGAAGTCTACAAGAGCATATCCTGCAGAGAACTTAGTGGGTTCATCAATACTATTATCACTACTCAATCGAGAAAATATTTCGAGTTTCTTACTAATCTTATAACGCAGATTAAGTTCAGGCGTTAAGTTAAGCCCTTCAAAGTGGAGCGTTTTACCAACTAACTCGTCGTTAAAGGCTGCCACATCATAATTCAACGGGAAAGTTAACTCCATCCGAAAACTTTTTCCATTAAAACCAAGTTTAGGAGCGAAAATAGTGCGGAACCGTTCCCATTTAAAATGGGTTGAAAAGGCAGCATCAGAAATCATACTTGATTTTAAACCAGAAGTATAAGTCTCGTAACGCAGCCGAGTTCTAAAATTATTCTCAAGATACCATTTACCTTTTGCAAGAGTGAAAGAAGCTGCCGTGTTGAATAGAAATTTTGAACTTGTTGCTGTTTGAACAAGATTAGAAAAATTCAATCGACCCTCAAAAACGGTATCAGGGATATCTTGAGCAATATTTAACTGTTGAGGTTGGTATGTAAACTTGCTAAAATTGTAAAAACTAACATTAACGGTTCCCTATTTTTTTATCATTCGGAGGCTATTCTGAATTGACCGAGTAGGAGTTTCAAATTTCTCATTATAGTTGCTTGAACCACTACCATTAACACTACTGCTATCCCAATCGCCAACAAATTTAAGCGCATCGTTAAAGTAGAGGGTCGAAGTATTCGCAGAAAGTGTCATTCCAGCATCAAGCAAGAGTTGATTTTTAACAGCAACACGCTCATCATCAACAACAAGTGAACTGTCGTTCGGAAAAAAATACGTATTAATTAAGCTGCTGGTTTGAGAAACACGATCTTTCAAACAGCTGATATTTAGTCGAAAGAGCCAATCCTCGTTCAGCAACCAAGTATTATTGGTACTTGCAAGAAACGTTTTATTGAACAGGAAACGCTTATCCGTCAAGGATGGAATTGAAATATCGGGCAAACTAAATAGATCTGCATCCTTCTCGCTACCAGTATTCTCGTTCAACAAATCCTCAAGCGTAATAGTTTTCAACTGGCTTCCAATATTTACACCTTCGTTATTCGTCTTTAAAATGTTTATGCCTTGATTCTTCTTCGACACATTCATCAAGAACAAGTTACCATTCCAAAGCGCCAAAGGGAGACCTGTCCCCAATTGGGCATTGCCTATCCAGCGATACTTCTCCCCCTCCTTTAAAGTTAAGTTTAGTGCCGCCCGGTCCGAAAACGAAGAATTTTCCAACACCTTAATATTCTGATGATTTTCGAATATTTGGACATTAGCAATAGCATCTACTGGAATATTCTCCGTTGCAAGAGAATATTTACCATCCATGGAATTCATCCCTTCAATGTATAAAGCGCTTATTGGCTTTCCCGCATAGTAGATCACGCCATTTTTAGCAACATCGATACCTGGCAACTTTTTAATAACATCCTCGATAGTTCTATCCTGCTTACTCACAAAACCCGACACGGCATAGTTTATGGTATCGCCACGAGCCCATACCTTATTTGCCTTTACAGTAACCTCATGTATTGAAATTGCTTCGGGAGACATAGCTACATCCCATGATTTTAACTTGCCTTTCAATAAATGTTGCTGAGTGGTAAAACCAAGGCAGGAAAAAATGGCTAGCATTGAATCCACCTTTTGATTCACTGCAATGGAATAATGCCCAATGCTGTCAGCTATACCATAAGCAATCATCTCTCCCGAAGGGAAAGTATTAAGAGTAATAGTAGCATTACGAACACCCTCGCCGTTTGATTTGTCAGTTATTCGTCCACTAATAACCACCTGACCATTCGCCAGGTAACCCAAGAACAGATTTAAAAATGTGAATGCTAAAAGAATTTGTCGCATCAATGTGAGAGATCAATCGGATTATAGGGATCGGAAGTTCTTCTTCCACCCTCAATTGTTGCTCCAGTTGACGATTCCAAAAAGCCAATGGGATCAGAGAAATAGCGCCTAATGGTTTTTATCATACTCCTTTTTAGATACATTGAACATCTCTCGCTGATCGAAAACTATGGGAGAATTAGATAATGTTATCCCTACACATTGAAATGAGTATTGGTTACGTGTATCCTTAATACTTAAAATCAAACCGGGAAGACCCGAAAACTCCCAAGGCCCACCGTTCACAGGGATCGCCGTAGTAAACCAAGCTTCGTAATGCCGACCCTTAAATGTGCAGGTAGCCTTCTGACAACAATAGGTAAGAATATTATCATATTCAGACTTAACCTGCCATTGAGGAACAATTACAGGCTCCTTGTAGCAGTAGTATCCAGTTCCAATCATATCAACAACGGTTACATTGCCTGAGGGACAATTGTTATAAACGGTATAAGTTGAACGTATTATACCATACTTTGCCCTGTTGGTAAACATTACCATATCTGGAACACCTGCCTTGGTGTCAGCATCTACCAATGAATCGTGCAGAAAGGTGTAGTAGCTATAGAACTTAGAACAATTCTTGCCTTGCTCAAGTATCATTAAATCCTCTGAAATCTTATTTGGCTGAGTTGTATCTTTAACGTAGCTATGCTTATACTGACACCTCAACACCTGCTTATCCAGCTCCTAACTGGTTCCAGCCATATTTAATAGGAAGAAGACGGAACCAAGGAGAAATATTCGTTTATTCATGGTCGAATATAGTTAGAATAGAAACCTAAATTCAAGTAACAAATGCAACTTATAGGATTGATTGGAGAGAAAGGAATTGCATTTTTTCAGAACAGGAAGATGAGAATTACTCACCTTCGCTGCTCCGATGGAAAAAATGTGGTTCTTTACCCCCTAAGTCCTCTAAAAATAAGTTGTAATGGCGCACATCAACCAAGAGCAAAGGTATGTAATTACCCTCATGCTACAGCAAGGCAAGCTACAAAAAGAAATAGCCCTGTTTATCAACCGAAGCCCTTCCGTGATATCCCGGGAGATTCGCAGGAACAGGGATGCCAAAACGGGCGTTTACGAGAGCAACGTGGCGCAGCGTGCATACGAGCGGCGGCTACATACCAAGCCTAAGTTCTGCAAGTTTACGGGCACCATCCTAACCAACGTAAAGGATCGGCTCAAGGATGACCTCAGCCCGGAGCAAATTGCGGGGGAGGCAAGGGTTCAGGGCATTCCCTGCGCATCGCACGAAGCGATTTACCAGCTCGTTTGGCGGGATAAAAAGCAAGGCGGAGACCTGCATACGCACCTCCGAAACAGGGGGCGTCGTTACCGTAAACGGGGGGCGAGTAAGGATAAGCGGGGCATTATCCCTGGCCGGGTGGACATCTCCCTGCGCCCAGCGGTTGTTGACCAAAAGGAGCGCGTAGGCGATTGGGAAATCGACACGGTCATCGGTAGGAACCACCAAGGGGCTATTGTTACCATGAACGACCGAAAAACGGGGCTGCTTCGGCTCCGGTTGGTGGACTCCAAGGAGGCGGGGGTGGTAACCATCGCTGCCGTGGAGGCGCTATCGCCCTTGGCACATCAAATGTATACCATTACTGCCGATAATGGAAAAGAGTTTGCCGCACATCAGGTTATTGCCGAAAAGCTGAAAATAAGTTTTTACTTTGCACGGCCATACCACAGCTGGGAGCGCGGCGCAAATGAGAATGCAAATCGGTTGGTACGGCAGTATTTCCCGAAGAAAACGGACTTTAAAACGATAACGCAAGAGCAAGTTCAGTGGGTAGAAGATATTCTTAACAGTCGGCCTAGAAAAAGGCTAGGGTTATCTCTCCCCTTTTAACATACAATCAGTTAACCCAAGTTGCATTTGTGAGTTGAATCTTGCAAATTTAAAAAAAAGACGGCAGCTACAATTACTGCCATCTTCAGATAACTAATTACCGCAATCTCTTGCTTCAAGTGTACTAACAACAATCATGAGATCATGCATTGAACATCCAGAACACGTTACGGAATAGGCTGTTCCACATGAGGTGGTTACTTGAATTGCCTGTGCATTCGCAATCCAAACTACGGATAAACACAAAATTGCACTTAAAATCAATCTTTTCAGAGCATTAGTATTTAGTTTAACATATTCAAATGTAAATATTCATTACTAATAGCAGGATCACCTTTTCAAGTAGTTTTTAGAATTAATTATACGAATCTATATTTCTGAACATTAAAACCACAATTCAATTTTTTCATTTTCTTGATTGCAAAAAAAATATCATTAAAAACTACCCCTTGGGATAGTTTTTCAACAATCAAAAATCCATTATATTTGACGAATCATCCTATTGTTTGACTAACAAACTTTGTTGTGGAGCATTTATTTATGGTTCAAAAACCATCAACCGATGGAAAACTGCATATTGCGCAAATTGCATTCTACGCGGAACTAATAAAAGCCATGGAGAATATTACCAGATCAAACTACTATATTATTGATTACAAAGTAGAGGGCTTTGCCTACATTCCAGACAACTCGCCAATATTGTGTGACTTTAAAAAGGAGGAAGTCCTACAGATTGGATGGAAGCATTACTGTAACATACTAAGGGCTGAAGAATTTGAAAAACTCCAAACGATAAACAAAATAGCTATCGAGTATTTTCAAAATATTCCGCTAGAAAAGAGGACACAATACTCGATCGAGTATGCCATGAATATTGTAAATAGAGCTGGAGCAAATAGAAAGATAAGACATTGCCAGACTCCAATAACACTAGACAGCGATGGAGATATTTGGCTTTCACTTTGCTCAATTTCTAATCCAATTGGAACTGGAGATCTCAATATTCTTGTAAAGAATAATAAAATGTGGTGTGAATATCTTTTCAATGCTCAAACAAAAAAATTTGAAAAGCAAAAACCAGCTGAGTTAAGCACAAAGGAAAAGGAGATTATACAAATGCTGGCAACAGGACTTACGGAGCATCAAATTGGCGAATTGTTGTTTATTTCAGCCAACACAGTTAAATACTACAAGAAAAATATTTTGAAAAAGATGAATGCAATCAACATACAGAGAGCCATTGTAAAATACTTACGCACCTAACTAAAATCAAAAAAGGCGGTCTGAAAACCTTCAAACCGCCTCAATATATTCTAATAAAGAACTATTTCTGCATCTTCTTTATCCAGCTGAATGCACTGCGGAAAGCAATGGTCCAAGGTGTTACCTCATCGCTCTTCCGTTCGGCAGGGTAGTATGGCCACTGCCATGGATAGACTGAACGCTCCAAATGGGGCATCATGGCGAGGTGCCTACCATCGGGAGAACAAATTGCTGCAGCACCCGCCGGTGAGCCATTGGGATTGGCCGGATAGCAACAACCGGAGTAGGTGATTGGTATTTCGTAGTCACTTAATTCGTAAGGAAAGCTGAATTTGCCTTCTCCATGGGCAACCCAAATGCCAAGCCTCGAGCCTACCAGCTCCTTAAGCATAATGGAGTTGGATTCAGAAATGTCAACATTAACAAAGCCCGACTCAAACTTATGGGAATCATTGTGAAGCATTTTTGGTTTAACAGCATGCTCTGGGTAAATTAAACCCAATTCCACCATAAGCTGGCAGCCATTGCACACGCCAAGGCTGAGCGTATCGGGACGATTGAAAAAGCCATCAAGAGCTTGCTTAGCTTTCGGGTTGTAGAGAAAAGCTCCAGCCCAACCTTTTGCAGAGCCAAGCACGTCGGAGTTGGAAAATCCACCAACAAAAACAATCATATTGACCTCGTCGAGAGTTTCGCGCCCGCTTATAAGGTCGGTCATGTGCACGTCCTTCACATCGAAGCCAGCCATATAGAGGCTCCAGGCCATCTCCCTGTCGCCATTTACACCCTTCTCCCTAATAATGGCAACCCTAACGCCACTGTCTAAGCGTCTTTTTATATCAATACCAAGATCGATACCTTTTCCAGAAAAATCCAATGGAAATTTTGGAGCAATTGCATGAAACTTATAGGTATTGAATCGCATTTGCGCCAGCTCCTTTGAAGTTTGCTTTTGGTCGAGCAGGTAGGAGGTGTAGTACCACTGTTCACGTAGATCGTCAATATGCAAAGTGAACGTTCGACTACTATGCTTTATAGTTATTAGCCTATTATCGGAGGGAGCACCCAACTTCACAAAACGAACACCTGAACCCGACAGCAACTCTTCAAATGTTGCAGCATCTGTAGCCTGCACAACCACTGAAGGCTTTTCGCTAAAAAGCAACTTTACCAAATCATTTTCCGCAAAGCCACTCAAATCAACGTTAAGTCCAAACTCCACGTTTGCAAAGCACATTTCGAGCAAAGCAACAACTAAGCCACCCGAAGAAACATCGTGGCCTGAAGCAAGCAGGTTACGTTCAACAGCCTGCTGAAGTGTGGTAAACGTATTGGCAAAATATGCCGGATTAGAAACTGTTGGCGCTATTTTACCCAAGTTGCTTAGCACCTGAGCAAACGAGCTGCCACCGAGATCAAACTCATCATCGCCCGAAAAGTCGATATAGTAAATTGGAGAGTTAACATCTTTTACCAGCACCGGCTCCACCACCTTGCGGATATCTGTTACCTCTCCCACACTGCTAATGATAACCGTTCCTGGAGAGTAAACCACCTCGCCATCGGGGTATTTCTGGGTCATCGAAAGGCTGTCCTTTCCGGTTGGAATATTCACACCCAGCGCAATGGCAAACTGGCTAGCAGCCTCCACAGCCTTGTAGAGCCGCGCATCCTCACCACTATTTTTTGCCGGCCACATCCAGTTAGCGCTCAGCGAAACACCCCGCAGTCCATCCTGTATGGGAGCCCAAACCAAGTTGGTTAAAGCCTCGGCAATGGAAAGCACACTTCCTCTTGCAGCATCTACCATACCAGCGATTGGTGCATGGCCAATGGAGGTAGCAATTCCTTTTACTCCTTGGTAGTCGAGCGCAACCACACCAACGTTATTGAGTGGCAGCTGCAGCTCGCCACAGCACTGCTGTTTGGCAATTTTGCCCGTTACCGAACGGTCAACCTTATTGGTGAGCCAATCCTTGCAAGCCACGGCTTCCAAGTGTAGCACCTGCCTTAAGTAGGATTCAATATGGGCGGCATCGTATACAAGATTCTCCGGCTCAACTGCAACTGTTTTGTCGTTAAGGACTGTTGCCGGAGGATTTCCAAACATGTCGGCCAGCTGCAAATCGATGGGTTTTTCTCCAGTTTTAGAGTCAACAAATACTAAGTGCTGATCATCGGTAGTCTCTCCCACCAGGTAAAGCGGTGCACGCTCACGTTGCGCCACGGCGTTAAGCAGGTCAATATTCTTTTCATCAATGAGCAACCCCATGCGCTCCTGCGACTCGTTACCCACAATTTCGCGAGCCGAGAGCGTTTCGTCGCCCACCGGTAGCTTGTCGAGGTATATTACTCCCCCAGTAGCCTCCACCAGCTCCGAGAGGCAGTTGAGGTGACCACCCGCACCATGGTCGTGAATGGACACAATAGGGTTTATATCGCTCTCCACCATAGCCCTAACAGCGTTGGAAACGCGCTTCTGCATTTCGGGATTGGAACGCTGCACGGCGTTCAGTTCAATTTTGTTGGAAAACTCACCGGTAGCTACCGACGATACAGCACCGCCGCCCATGCCAATACGGTAGTTATCGCCGCCCATCACCACCAGCTTCTGCCCGGCCTTTGGTGTATCTTTAATGCTATCGACCTTTTTGCCACTGCCAATACCACCAGCCTGCATTATCACCTTGTCGAAGCCAAACTTCTTCTGATTATGAATGTGCTCAAACGTAAGAAGACTTCCGCAGATAAGGGGTTGCCCAAACTTGTTACCAAAGTCGCTGGCCCCATTTGATGCCTTAATAAGAATATCGGCAGGGGCTTGATAAAGCCATGGGCGAGGTGTAATCTTCTCCTCCCAGCTACGCCCCTCCTCGAGCCGAGGATAGGAGGTCATGTAAACCGCCGTGCCGGCAATGGGTAAGCTGCCCTTTCCGCCAGCCATCCTGTCGCGAATTTCACCACCGCTACCGGTGGCTGCCCCGTTAAAGGGCTCTACCGTTGTAGGGAAATTGTGAGTCTCCGCCTTGAGGGAGATTACGCTTTTGTAATTCTTTACCTTAAAATAGTCGGGCTTATCCTGAGTGGCAGGGGCAAACTGCTCCACCTCTGGTCCCTCAACAAATGCCACATTATCCTTGTAGGCCGAAACAATTCGGTTGGGATTTTCCTTCGATGTTTTCTTTATGAGTGCAAAAAGCGAGCTGGGCTTCTCCTCCCCATCGATAATAAAAATGCCGTTGAAAATCTTGTGACGGCAGTGCTCGGAATTCACCTGGCTAAAACCAAAAACCTCGCTGTCGGAGAGCTTTCGTCCCAGCTTACGGCTGAGGGATTCCAGATACTCCACCTCCTGATCGGAAAGGGCTAGGCCCTCCTTCTTGTTATATTCGGCAATGCTCTCGATATGGTAAACCGCTTCAGGTTTCTTGCTGATTTTAAATAGGTGCTGATCCAGCCCTTTGTAGAGCATCTGAAGCATGGGATCGAACCGAGCGTGGTCGCTCTCCACCACAAAAAACTCCTCAATACGAGTAATATCAGCGATGCCCATGTTCTGGGTAATCTCCACCGCGTTAGTGCTCCAGGGAGTGACCATTTCAATGCGGGGTCCAACAAAAAAGCCGGGCACCTTTTCTTTATTGAGGTACTCGGCTTTGTCGAAGAGCCATTGCAGCTTACTTATGTCTTGAGGCGAGGGGACAATCGTGGACTCTACCGCGAAAAAAACCCCATCATCTTTTGCAAAGAAGTTAACCATTGGGAGTTAAAGGTTTAGCGCATATCAGTAAATAATAGGCAAATTTAGGCAAAATTGAGATGATTCCCTAAGTGGAAATCCATCAAAGTTTGCGTCAATTACAAAATTTACAACCGCCGAAATAGGTTCAGCAAAGGAATACCTAAAGAGAATATGGGTTAATGCTACTATTTGGAAAGTTCTACGGGTACTCCTTCTGCTGGTATGGTAAAGTAAAATGTAGATCCTATTCCCAACTCCGATTCCACCCAAATGGCACCACCCAAACGCTCCACCAAAGCCTTGCATATTGCCAATCCCAAACCAACCCCTCCCGATCGACCCTCTATGGCCATTTTGCTATCCTGTAAAAAACGTTCAAACACCCTCGTTTGCAATACCGGATCAATCCCAATACCGGAATCCTTTACATAGAATTTAAGCTTATCACCCTCCAGTATATAGCCATATTCAACATATCCTTGCTCGGTAAACTTCAGCGAATTCCCAATTAAGTTTACCAAAATCTGTCGTAGTCGCTCATTATCGGAAAATATCTCAAAATCCATTGCTGAAACACCTTGCGTGAAACTAAGATCTATTGCACCCTTACCAAGGCGTAACTTTTCCTTATTGAAAAAGACAAAAAGATCGGACAACAACTGATTAACAGGACAAGCGACCCGATGAATCACGAGTTGGTTGGCCTCTATTTTTGAGATATCGAGAATATCATTGATTAATGCCAGTAGAGCATTACCATTGGCAGTAATAATATCGATATACTTTTTACGCTTTTCGGCAGACAACTTTTCCGAATTACGTAGAAGGTTAGAAAAACCCACTATGCCATTCATAGGGGAACGAATTTCGTGGCTCATATTAGCCAAAAAAGCACTCTTGAGATGGTTAGCATCCTCTGCCTTCAACTTCTCCTCAGCCAACTTTTTATAACTCTCGTTTAGCTCCTTCATCAACGTCTCCTCGCGCAAGATACGATTTCGTTTAAAGCGATTTGTAACAATTAAAACCGCGATTATGAACACCAGCATGATGAAGATAACAAAAAGAATAATTATGGTTGTAGCGTGGCGCTCAATAAAGGCATAGGGAGAATTGATAATGATGGCATCGTTAGGAACAGACTGCACTGATAATCCTGCTTCTTTTAGCTTTACATAATCAAAAAAATTGCGGGTAGAACCATAGCTTACACCAATTTGCGAAGGATTTTCTCCTTTAAGAATACGGTTTGTGATTTCACCAGCCTCCCGTCCATGTAAACCGGGCGAGATAAGGTTTCCACCCACCACTCCATGGTTAAGATAAAACTCCCACGTTCCATAAATTGGAACAGTTGCATGCCTACTGATGGTATCAAGTACATCCTCAAAATCATAGTATTTTCCTTGGGAATCCCGATTGTAAAGCAAAAAAAGAACAACATCGGGAGAAATAATTTTTGATATTTGACTTTTGAGATCGTAAAATGAAAGATCACTAATAAACACCACCTTTTGAATGAGTTCCTTGCTTATGGATGCTAAAAGAAGTTGTTGCTTCAAAATTCTACCGGTAGTGGTAGTATCGTTTACAACGTAAATGTGCGCTGCATTGGGATGTAACTTGTTTATAAGTTCGAAGGTTCTAACGAAATTTACCCGTTCAAGCAATCCTGCAAAATTTGGTGGAAAGTTATACTGCATGTTTACACCTGCAAAAACGACATTTGCGTTTGGTGCAATTTCGTTGCCATATTTCATCCAAAATATTACCGCATCATCGTCGGTTAAAAAAACAAGATTAATGGACTTTGATTCATATTTCGATTGTAAAAAGGCGGTCGTTTTGTCGACTAGTAAACCAGAAAAAGATATGCGTTTGGCATCCAAATACTCAATATAAAATTGTGCATGAGGTAAATCGTGTTTCACGGTTCTTGTAAACCCAGCCACCAAGCTATCGGTCCATGACAACCCCTGGTGATAAGAGTTAAGAATGAGAATATTGGGACTTCCAATTAATCGGGCCGAGAATAAAAGGAAAAGTCCGAAAAGGCTGAGCCGATAAAATAAATATCGCAAATAATTGGCCATTATTAATCTTTATGTCGATAAAATTACAATAAAATTATGGGGTTCTAAAGCCAGCCGGTACGATATCGTTATGCATGTGCACCAACCCAACCCAAGAGCAAATATAGTAAAATCATTGTAGCCAAATTGGCAAAAAAGCGGCCTTGGGAAATGAGAATATGTTTGAAGAGAAACCGTCGAAATAGTCGGTCAAACTGTTCAGCCCGCCAACAGCGGCGGTTATGCTACCTTACTGCAAAGCGACAGTGTTAGCGGCATTGGCAATGGTTTACAGCACACGGACAGCACATCTAAAGGCGAACTGGTGAAATTCAACAAGATCTACATAGAAAAACAAAGAGAAACCAAACAACAACTGTTGTAATTAAATTTCTATAATAATAAGTATCTGCCAACTCCTCATTTAAATTTTTTCTAAACCCACCTACAATCCAAAATAGGAAGGCACCTGTCATGCAAAAAATAAACGTTTATTTTTCATTTTACAATTTTCCTTTAAAATTAAGTTCTAGCTGTTCTAAGGTTAAGTTCTAAATATAATATTTAAGGAATTTCTCAACTTCTTTAATAAAACCCCCAATCGCACGGACATGATGTTAGGAGTGCTCGAAACCTTGCAAAGAGCAAACATAGAGAAAACTTGCTATGCAGATGCACCCAACCTCCTCAATACCTCTACAACAACAAAGGCTTACCATTAGGTAAGCCTTTGCTTATTGAGGGTAAGCTTGTTTACTTTACAATACCGGCAAATCCCATGAATGCCATGGCAAGAATACCGGCGGTTACCAACGCTATGGGAGTTCCCTTCATCTCGCGTGGCACCTCTGCCAGCTCAAGGTTCTCGCGCAGTCCAGCAAATATCACCAAGGCCAATCCAAAGCCCAAGGCAGTAGCGGTGCTGAACACCACGCTCTCCACAAGGTTGTAGTTCTTCTGAATGGCCAGCAAGGCAATACCCAGCACGGCGCAGTTGGTGGTAATAAGCGGAAGGAAGATTCCCAATGCCTGGTAGAGCGCAGGAGCCACCTTTTTTAAAATAATTTCTACCATTTGCACCAGCGCAGCAATCACCAGAATAAAGGTGATAGTTTGCATATAGCCAATGTGCAGCGGCAGAAGAATGTAGTTAAACACAAAGTAGGTTACCAAGTTAGCCAAGGCCATAACAAAGGTTACGGCACCGGCCATGCCAAGCGAAGTTTCCACCTTACTGGAAACGCCAAGGAACGGACATATCCCAAGAAACTGAGAGAGTACTACGTTGTTGACAAATATGGCGGTTATAATTATAATGATATATTCCATGGCTAGTTGCTAAAATATTTGCGTTTCATTTTATTAAAGAGCACCATGAGGTAGGCCAATGCCAGAAAGGCTCCGGGGGCCAGCACAAAGATGAGCATGCCGTCGCCACTAGCGAACTTAAAGCCAAACACCGCTTTGCTACCAAGCATTTCCCTAACAGCACCCAACAAGGTAAGCGAAAGGGTAAATCCAAGCCCAACACCTACCCCATCCATAAACGAGGCAAAAACGCCATTCTTGGAGGCATAAGCTTCGGCACGGCCCAGCACAATGCAGTTAACCACAATAAGCGGAATAAAGATACCCAGCTGCGCATGTAACCCGGGCAGGTAAGCCGCCATGGAAAGGTCGACCATGGTTACAAAGGATGCAATAATAACGATGAAGGAGGGAATACGAACCTTTGCCGGAATGAGATCCTTTACCATGGATATTACCATGTTCGACATGGCCAGCACAAAGAGCGTGGCAAGCCCCATACCCATACCGTTAATGGCAGAAGTGGTGGTAGCCAGCGTGGGGCACATCCCAAGCAGTAGCACAAAGGTGGGATTCTCCTTAACTACTCCGCGAACTATTTCTTTAAAAACATTCATTTCTTACCTCCTTTCATAAAGGCATTGTAGGCCCGATCAACGGCGTCGCAAAATGCCCGTGAGCTAATGGTCGATGCCGTAATGGCATCCACATTGCCTCCATCCTTTCTCACCATCAGCTTAAAATTTTTGGGATTCTTTCCCATAAACTGTACAGTGAAGTTCGATTTTTTCTTCTCCATTTTATCGCCTAAGCCAGGAGTTTCGTGCTGCGAAATAATGGCCACATCGTTAATGGTTCCATCGGGGAGGAAACCGACAATAAGAGCAATATGTCCACCAAAACCCTTGTCGGTGTATGTTTCTACAGCAACGCCAACCAACTTTCCGTCCTTTTTGGCCGGATACATCCTGAGGCTATCCTTTTCGTAAGCAACAAGGTATCCCTCGGCACTGGGGTTATTGTCGAAGGGTGGCACTACCGACTTAATGGCATCGTTAATCTTAGCCACCTGAGCGGACTCAATGGGTCCCTTGGTTAGCTCGTACACAACTCCAAGAGCGGCTGAGGCAACAAATGTTATTACAAACAGTGTTACCACCATATTTTTGAACGTGGACTCTTACCTGCCATTTTTCAATACCTCCCCAAAGCGTTTAGGTTTCATATACATGTTGATTAAAGGAACAAAGCCGTTCATAATAAGAATGGCAAAGGAAACTCCTTCCGGATATGCTCCAAACACGCGAATAAGTACGGTAATAACCCCAATGCCAACACCGTAAAGTATCATTCCCTTGTGGCTCATGGGAGAGGTAACATAATCGGTGGCCATGTATATTGCACCAAGAATTACACCACCGGTTAACAGGTGAAAAGCTGGACCGACAAAACGTTCTGGATTTCCGAGGTTGAGGAGAGTAGTAAACACAGCAACGCTGCCCAAAATGGCAACGGGAATATGCCAGGTAATTACCTTACGAAACAACAGGTACAAACCACCAATAATTAGCGCTAATGCAGCAATCTCACCAAGGCTTCCACCCATATTTCCCATGAGCATATCGCCATAGGAAGGAATCACTCCCGAATGAAAAACTTCGGAAACGGGTTTGCCAGCCTTAAGCGCCTCCTTCATGGCAGCCAGTGGCGTTGCACCTGTAACAGCATCAGCATAGTGCATATGAGAACCCAGAAAGTTGCCAATGCCCGTAAATTGCATGGGCTTGGGCCAGCTGGTCATCTGAACCGGAAACGAGATGAGCAAAAATACACGTCCCACCAGTGCGGGGTTAAATGGGTTGTTTCCCAGTCCACCAAAGCTCATCTTACCAATGCCAATGGCAACCAAACCACCAATTACAACCAAAAAGATAGGTATGTTGGTAGGAAGGTTAAACGCCAGCAACAGCCCGGTAACCAACGCGGAACCATCATTTATAGAAGGCTTAACCTTAAGGATGTATTTCTGAATTACATACTCAAAAAACAGACAGGAAGCTACTGAAACCAGCGTAACAATAAGCGCACCCAAGCCGAAATAGAAGAGAGAAATCAGCAGCGCGGGCAGCAGTGCAATTGTTACGTCGAACATTAACTTTCTGACGGACTCCTTCCCAAATACATGGGGAGAAGGAGATACGGTGAATATTTTTTCCATCAGCTATTTTAGTTTTTGGGTTGGTTATTTCTTACGATTTTTAATCATTTTGGCCACAGCTCCTTTGCCCAGTCGAATATAATCGAGCAGTGGTAATTTTGCTGGGCAGGTGAAGCTACAAGAACCGCACTCCATACAATCGAGAACATGTTCAACTTCCATGCGATCGTAAAAGCCTCTCTTGCCTAGTTTAAAAAGTAGATATGGCTCCAAACCCATTGGACAAACACTTACACACTTTGAACAACGAATACAAACGGCCTCTTGAGATCGTCTGGACAACTTTTCGGGAACAAGCAGAATACCTGATGTTCCCTTTGCTACCGGAGAATTCACACTATTCAGAGCTTTTCCCATCATGGGACCACCACTAATAATCTTTCCAGTATCTTCGGGTAGACCTCCAATGGCATCAATAAGGCATGAAACTGGAGTGCCCACCCTAACCATAAAGTTGCGTGGATTTTTAACCGATTTACCGGTAACGGTAACTACTCTTTCAAAAAGAGGTTTGTGCTTGACCACTGCCTCATATACGGCATAGGCAGTAGCCACATTCTGCACTACGGCACCAATATCGATGGGTAGTCCACCAGAAGGAACTTCACGGCCGATAATCGACTTAATCAGCTGCTTTTCTCCACCTTGAGGATATTTCACCTTGAGGGGGACAATTTCAATCCCTTCATAGTTTTTCACCAACGTCTTCAGGTGAGCAATAGCATCGGGTTTGTTGTTTTCAATGGCAATATACCCCGTTGTAACGCCCAAGGTAATCATCAACAAGCGAGTACCCTCCAATATTTCATGTCCCTTTTCGAGCATCAGTCTATGGTCGGCAGTAAGGTAAGGTTCACATTCAGCACCATTAATAATGAGCGCATCAGCCTTTTTGCCATGAGGCACCACAAGCTTAACGTGCGAAGGAAATGTAGCACCGCCAAGCCCCACAATACCGGAACTCTGAATAATTTCCAAAATCTGTTTAGCATCGTAGCCATTGCCCTTAACAAACGCCGATGATCGATCAATTTCCGGACGCCATTCGTCGCCCTCAACTGAGATTCTAAATGCTTGCCGAGGGTAGCCGCTGGCATCAACAATATATTCAATGCCAGCCACGGTTCCCGAAACCGAAGAGTGAATATTAGCAGAAACAAAGCTGGTGCTTTTGGCAATAATATCGCCCACCTTTACCTTGTCGCCTATAGCAACTACTGGTTCTGATGGAGCACCAATATGCTGAGAAAATGGAACAAAAACCTCACTTGGAATGGGCAATACTGAAATTGCGGCCGAGGCCGACATCTTTTCCTCTGGTGGATGAACACCGCCTTTTGAAAATGTTTTCAACACGGTTTAGCCTATTTTAAGTTTTTACAATTATAAACTACCTGAAACTTCGCCCTCTGCAACTTCTGTCTTCTTTCGAGGAGGGAAATTTAACTCAAGGATGGCATTGGTGGGACATACCTCCACGCACTTGCGACAAAGTGTACACTTCTGCGCATCGATATAGGCTAAGTTGTTCTGAAGAGTAATGGCGTCGAACGCACATACCTTAACACACTTTCCACAACCAATACAAGAAACCTTACAGGCCTTGCGCGAAATGGCGCCTTTATCCATGCTCACGCACGATACAAAAATCTTTCGATCCTTAGGTCTCTTTCGACGTAGTTCTATAATGTTTTTTGGACAAGCCGTAACACACGCACCACAAGCCGTACACTTATCATCAATCACTTCCGGCAACTTGGTAACCAAATTAATGTGAATGGCATCGAAGTTACAAGCCGATACACAATCGCCATATCCTAAGCAACCATACTGGCAACCCGTATCGCCCGAGTAGAGGGACGCGGAAATTGCACACGACATAGCACCATCGTATACATTGGTTGGCTTACGATGCTCAGGAGAACCTTGGCAACGAACAACTGCCACTCGGGGTTCCTTCTCTGCAACAGTCTTTCCCAAATAATGAGCAATTTTGCCCATCGTTTCATTACCTCCAACCGGACAAAACAACGAAGATAGGTCGTCAGCTTTCACCAATGCATCGGCCATACCACGACAGCCGGGATATCCGCAACCACCGCAATTGGCACCAGGGAGAAGGCCTTCCACATCATCGATTCGAGGATCTTCAAACACCTTAAATTTCTGAGCCACGAAGTATAGCACAATGGCAGATACCACCCCCAGCAAGCTTAAGGTAACAACTGTAAGTAGGATAATAGTAGAACTCATTGTATTAGGAATTTCTAATCAATCTTTTCAACTGTAAACACAAATTTTGCCTCTAACTTCTTTCGAAATATTCGCAGCATAAGATAGTATACTGCAACCGCTCCTATGGTCCAAAGTCCAGCCTTAACCTCACTACCCATAATTTGAAAGGTTGAAATGAGAACACCTAACAGAATAACCAATGGAAATATGTAACCAAACATAACCGCCCTCATGCCCAATGATTGCTGCAATACCACTCTAACTTGGTCATTCAGATTTAGCCCAAGCTTTGTGTTTTCAACCACAATATCCTTTTCTACTGCATCACCCATGCCACATACCGACTTTGCTTGGCAAGAGCCACATCCAGCAATACCTTCAATGGTAATACGAACGCTATTATGTGTTACCTCCACCACCCGGCCAAGGTGCTCAAACGTTTTTCCAGAAGTTGTAACCATTTGAACAATTAGAAATATTTACAACAAAAATAAATTTCTTTAGACTAGTTTATTCCGAATTGGGCTACTGTTAATGGTGCTCCACCTAATTTATTATGAGTATAAATAAGCCGGACGAGACAACCACAAGATAATCAGCAAATCACCATTAAAAAAGAGTAATGCCATGACAATCAATTCAGTTATCGTTATTAATATAACGATCAACAAGAGACGCAATCTGGTCACAGCCACTTAGCAATTAGTCAAACTAACCCGAAACAATTTAATGGAAAGACGTTACTGTGACTAAATATCACATTACAATTGATGACAAAAAAAATAATTCTGCTGATATTCTCACTTATTTTGTTCAGCCAACGTCCCTCCTTTGCCTTCAATCACAATTGCAGCATGGAGTTAATTATCGATCACCAATCTGAATACGAAGGTAGGTATCGACAGCTAACCATAAACATTTACAACGGCTATGAACTTGTGGAAAGTAAAATTACTCAAGAACATGCGCCAACATCATTTCATTTAAATCTTTACTGCAACTACATTGTAACTGTTGAACAAAACGGCATGGTAATTAAACGGTATAAGGTCAATACAGAGGTACCACAGAAGGAACGTCGTGATTGGAAATATGCAATTTCCCTAACCATAGGACAACTAATCGATAACAAACAGCTTGCCATAGAATACCCCACAACAAGCATCTCCTTCAATATAGATCATAAAAAGTTCATTTGTAACGAAGTCGTCTATCCCAAAGTCGACCAAGAAAATGACGCCAGTTTGAATTTGGCAGCTAAAAAAGAATTCAACTAGCCATTGACAAGGTAACAGCTAATCTTTTTAGGTATTTTGGAAGAAAGGGGGAAGCGAAGATTCTTCATCCTAATTATTCGCCCTTTTACTGTTCCAACCTTTACTGGACTTTCGATATAAATAGGAATTTTGTTTGCATCGTCTGTAATCCAAACCGTAAGCTCTTCTTTTCCAGAAAAAACAGTTCCTTTCACTAGGCTTACTGCAAACTTCATACACCGATACCGCCCCAGATTTTTTACGTCGATTTCCTCCTTACCCATATACCTATACATTACAGTATATAGCTCATCATCTAAGGCAAGAGAAACGGGAAAGCGCTGGTTGATTTTTGCCTCTGAGTAATCAATGTTTCGGCTATAGTATAAAATACTTACAATATCGATGGAGCAAGGTAGAATTTGTAATGTATCGGTTTTTTCCGGGTGGTTCTTCCTTTTTACATAGGCAATAAGCCTATTCGATTGCCAGTCGAAAGTGTATATATTCTTAATGGTGTAACCACCCTCATCCACCTCCCTGTTGAAGTATATTGGACGAAGGGTCACTGGCTCAACCCAAGACTCATACACATCTCGAACTTTAAAAAACTTGTCATAAAAAGGGTATGTTTTCCCTTCGGCTCTAATGTGAAGGGCAGGCTTTCTATTAAAATCGACATCATTTGCCGTAAATAGCACTTCCCCTACGTCGGTCCACATAAACAAGACCGAATAGCTCATGGCATAGGTAAGCTGCTCGCCTGAAGCAAATGCACTTTGAGAAAACTTATGCTCCACACAGGTATTTTTGGGTAATGCTTTTTTTGCCACAGTTTGCGAATAGCCAACTAACGACATGACTATAAATACAATTAAGAAAGTAAAGGAGAGATGTTTCATACTTAACTAATTTTGCTAAAATCGTAATTGTCATGCACTTTAAAACGCTGCAATTCGGATTTTAAGATACTATTTTTTTGCAATTCGAGCAAAGGATCTTCCTCCAACACATCGGTTGCAACATTGCGAGCCCAGCTGAGCAGTTGACCATCCTTGGCAATATTAGCAATTTTGAGATCGAATGCCATTCCGCTCTGCATGGTACCTTCCATATCTCCAGGTCCACGCAATGCAAGGTCCACCTCTGCAATTTCAAAACCATCGTTGGTATTTACCATGGTGCTAATCCGCTTGCGTGAATCGGATGAAAGTTTAGTGCCAGTCATAAGAATGCAATACGACTGGTCAGCACCGCGCCCTACCCTCCCTCTTAACTGATGTAGCTGCGAAAGGCCAAAGCGTTCGGCACTCTCTATTACCATAACCGAGGCATTGGGCACATTAACGCCCACTTCTATTACGGTAGTTGCAACCATAATATGAGCCTTCCCCGCAGCAAAAAGATTCATAGAAAAATCTTTCTCCTTGGGTTTCATTTGACCATGGACTACCACAACCACATAATTGGGAGGTGGAAACTCCCTAACAATACCCTCGTAACCATCCTGCAAATCTTTATAGTCCATCTTTTCCGACTCCTTAATGAGCGGATACACCACGTATACCTGACGCCCCATACGCACCTGTTCCCGTATAAAGCCGAACATTTTTAACCGTTTATTATCGTAGTAGTGAATAGTATTAATTGGCTTTCGGCCGGGAGGCAGCTCATCAATCACCGAAACCTCCAAGTCGCCATAAACAGTCATGGCCAACGTGCGTGGAATTGGGGTAGCTGTCATCACCAAAATATGTGGTGGATTGGTATTCTTTCCCCAAAGCTTAGCACGCTGGGCAACGCCAAATCGCTGCTGCTCATCGATAATAACCAAGCCAAGATCACGGAACTTGACCGTATCTTCCAATAAAGCGTGAGTACCAATTAAAATATCGATGGTACCATTTTCAAGCTCAGCAAATAGCTTTTTACGCTCCGATTTTTTTGTCGACCCTGTAAGTAATCGAACAGTAACATTTAACCCCTCCAAAAATGATGAGATTGTTTGGAAATGCTGGGTGGCCAATATTTCAGTAGGCGCCATAATGCTAGCCTGATATCCGTTGTCGTTTGCAAGAAGCATAGACATAAGTCCAACCAACGTTTTGCCACTTCCCACGTCGCCTTGAAGCAGTCGATTCATCTGTTTTCCCGAACCAAGATCACGTCTAATTTCGCGTAGAACGCGTTTTTGAGCCTCCGTTAGAGCAAATGGCAAGTTCTGGCTATAAAAAGAGTTAAAATAATCACCTACCTTCGAAAACACATGACCATTTAACTGACGTTTTCGATAGTTCTTTTGAGTAAGCAGGTTAAGTTGAATAAAGAAAAGCTCCTCAAATTTTAATCTTATTTGAGCTTTACGTAGGTCGTCAGCGCTCTGAGGAAAGTGAATTGCCACCAATGCAAAATTAAGAGGAATAAGTTTCAGCTGCTCAACTAGCTGTTGTGGCAAACTCTCGTGAATTTTATCGGCCACTATTCGGATAAGATTTTCCTGCAATTTTAAGATGGCTTTGGAACTAAGAAAGGAGGATTTTAATTTTTCCGTGGTGTTATAGTAGGCTTGTAGTCCACCATTTGCCACACCATCACCTCTAAGTGCATCCTCCACATCGGGATGAACAAAATTCACCCTTCCGTTAAACATACTTGGTTTTCCAAAACCACATAAAGAACATTAACCTTCAACTTGGGTTGAATCCACTTAATTCCCTTAAACCAAACCAAATCAACTACACCCTTGCCATCGGTAAATGATGCCACAAGCCTCTTTCCTCGTCCCTCTCCCACAAAAGAAAAGCCAACAATTTTTCCTCGAACCTGAACATAGGAAAGGTCCTCAGTAATCTCCGCTATGGCATAAAACTTAGAACGGTCGATATACTTGAATGGGAAATAGAACAGTAAATCGCGAAAAGTAACCAGATGCAACTCTTTCTGCAACAACTCGGCCCGTTTAGGTCCAACCCCGGGTAAAAATTTAAGTTCAGTATCAAGAATTTTATCCACCCAACAAAAATAGTTGGATTTTTGAACCAGAGCATTCCTTTGCCCTCAATTTTATCTAATAACTCGCTTGCACACTTATGTTCATTTCAATTTTTAACTTTGAGCAAAATTTTATGGTATGAAGCAAAAGCGAACACCTATTAAACTTTTAAGAAAGTATATTGTCTATAAACTAGTCGCAAAGCACCGAAAAGGGTTTGGCATTCATTCACCTTTTACCTTCACACTTTTAAATAAAACGTTAAGGGAAAAAGTGCCAAAAGAGTTAATAGATGGGGCCCGCAGCTACAGATTGGTTTTTATGAACAGCACCGCAATTATACCACGCAGCACAAGGGGTGCAGGAACGTTGTTATTAAGCGGAAAGGATGAAGGGGTATTGGTGAAACAAATAATGAAACAATCATCCATCTCCTCCAAATATGGTAAGTTGCTTTATTTGCTGTCAAAACATTTTGGTTCGGAGGGAGTTTTAGAGTTGGGTACAGGGCTTGGAATGTCAACCTTTTACCTCGCAACTGGGGCTAAAAACAGCACGGTGATCTCCATTGAAGGTCATCAACCCTACGCACAGCTGGCTGAGCAGGAATTGGATAATGCCAATTTAGAAAATGTAGAAATTATAAATGGTTTATTTGAAGAGGGGCTTGAAAAAATAAAAAAAGAGAAGAAACAGTTTGGACTTTTTTATATCGATGGAGATCACACGCTTGAAGCAACCATTAGCAACTTTAATCGCTGCATCGATATTTCAACCCAAAATGCTATCTTTATCTTCGATGATATTCACTGGAGTAGCGAAATGGAACAGGCATGGGAAAATATCAAACAGCTCGATCAATGCCGAATATCAATGGATCTTTTTCGTTTGGGTATCGTGTTTACAAACAAAAAGTTTCTAAAACAAAACTATATTGTTCGATATTAAAATAGAGAATTATGTCAGCAAGGGATCTTATTTCGATTGAAGGAATCACCAAATATTACAAGGTTGGTACCCAAGTAGTAAAGGCGCTTAATGGAGTAAGCATATCCATGTCGTCCAACGAGTACGTGGCCATTATGGGACCATCCGGTTCGGGAAAATCAACACTTATGAACATTCTCGGATGCCTCGACACACCCACCTCCGGAAATTACATTCTGAATGGCACCGACGTTAGTAAAATGTCGGATGATGACCTAGCAGATATCCGAAACAAGGAGATTGGATTTGTATTTCAAACATTCAACCTACTTGCACGGTACTCCTCACTTGAAAATGTAATGCTTCCCCTCATTTATGCCGGAATCCCAAAAGCAGAAAGGATGAAGAAAGCAGAAGTGTCGCTCACCAATGTAGGCCTTGCAGATAGGATGGATCACAAGCCCAACGAGCTATCGGGAGGTCAACGCCAAAGGGTTGCTGTTGCAAGAGCGCTTGTTAACAAACCATCCATTATTCTAGCAGATGAACCAACCGGAAACCTCGACACCAAGACCTCCATTGACATTATGAACCTCTTTGAAGATATTTACAATCTTGGAAATACCATTATTTTGGTAACCCACGAGGAAGAAATTGCCCTTCATGCAAGAAGAATAATTAGGCTCCGCGATGGACTTATTGAATCGGACAAGGTAAATCCAGAACCGGTAGGCACAAGAAAAGTTGAACAATTCCACTAAATTTACGTTTCGAAAGTATTGTTCAACTTTATTCGCCATGAAAATATACACAAAAACAGGTGACAAGGGCTCTACCCTCCCTTATTGGAGGTACTCGTGTACCAAAATACCACCCCCGAATTGAAGCGTACGGTACAGTAGATGAGTTGATTTCCTACTTAGGTCTAATTCGTGATCAATCCATTGACCAGCATACGTTTGATGTGCTAGTGGCTATACAAGATCAACTGATGGCCTGTGCCTCCATTCTGGCCGCTGATTGTGAGAATTGCAAAGTAAATATTCCTCAAATCACCAATGAACACATTGAAGCACTAGAAAAAGAGATGGATGCCATGGATAGCCAACTGCCACCCCTAACCTCTTTTGTATTGCCAGGTGGGCATACCACCGTTTCTTTTTGTCACATTGCACGAAATGTATGCCGAAGAGCCGAAAGAAACACCATTAAGCTAGCCGAAAATACCCCTGTTCAGGAAAATGTTATTCGCTACCTAAATCGTCTATCAGATTATCTCTTTGTTTTAGCGCGTTTCCTCACTTTAAAATTAAAAGTGAAAGAAATTTTATGGCAGCCAAACATTTAAGAAAAAAATTTTTATATTTTTGCGAGCTTTATAGTAAGTAAAGTATAATTATTCAAAATATAAAACTGAGCACTATGTATTGGACACTTGAACTAGCATCGAAACTTGAAGATGCCCCCTGGCCGGCAACAAAGGAGGAGCTTATTGACTTTGCTATTCGATCAGGTGCACCCATGGAGGTAATCGAAAATCTAGAGGAAGTAGAGGACGAGGGTGAGATTTACGAAAGTATTGAGGATATTTGGCCTGACTATCCAAGCAAAGATGACTTTTTCTTTAATGAAGATGAATATTAAAAAATAAAGGCTGCCTTTTAAAGCAGCCTTTTTTATTTATTTATTCTTTTGAAATCGAGACCAAAAATCGCCCTGCTTTCGAAACAACTCTAGCAACTCTCCTGTTGGGCAAAAAAATCGACACCATGGTTTAGGAATAACCAATGAGGTAATAAGAAAGAATATGGCCATTACCATCACAACAGCCGAAGCTGTTTGGTAAGAAAAAATAGTAAATGGCTCCAACTCCGTTAAATCAACAGAAAACCCGATTAAAAGCAAAATCAATATTATACCAAAAAACAGTGGACGAAGCCACCGCATCCAACGGGGAATAGGTAATTTTTGAGACCATACTTTCCCTGCCAACTCCTGGCAAGCACCAAACGGACATAGGTAATTACAGTAAAACGATTTTCCGGTAACCAAGGGCAACAATACAGCTAGTATAAAAATAGCGCATAGCAGAAAACGAGCAGCCCATGGAATACCATCCACCAACCAGCCATACAGCAATGCCGCAGAGAGGAATGAACCACCCCATACACCAATTATCAGGATGGAAGAGACAAGAAGCAGACTACGCCCTTTTCGCATCATTTTAGTGAAGAAGAAACTTAATAGAGCAAACAGAACAACTACAAACGAAGCAACTAATTTAATATAACGAAGACTATCTCCCGGCAAGGATTCTGATGGCACTTTCCCTTTATTAAGATATGTACCAAGGCACAACTTCATGTTTTTAATTATCGCCGTGCTACTATAGGTTGCTCCCGAACTTGCATCAACCGATTTGCCATAAGCTACAGATACCGGTAAGTTGTTCCAACTTTTGAAGAGACCTTTATTTTCGACCTTAAGCACATACCCTGGTGACTCCACGTTTTGAAGTAAAGTAACACCAACCACGGTATCTCCACAATTTAAACCAACGAGAAGCGGCGTTCTACCTGCATACCCAATAATGCTATCGGCAACAGGACTTGAGCATATTACCTTACCCAGAAGAACCTTATCGGCATTATATACAAAAACTAACGTTGAATCAACAGCGCTAGGCTTTGCATGAGCAGCATTGGGAAATATTTGCTTTATTTCGGATAGCGAAAAGGTAGAATGAAAACCAAACCTACTTTCTGACGAAGTAGCTATTGTTTTGGAATTCGTTCTATTACCATGCACATAGGCTATTGCCACCAAGAGTGCTGCAAGTAGCAGCAACCGAGGAAATTTGAAAAGAATTTTTTTAAACATCACGAGAAAATACCATTTGAATACAACATATAACGGATAGTAAGTCTTAAAACTATCAATAGCTCCATATCAGCATTAATTATTGCACAAATTTATCAGAAGTTTCCATACCATATCTAAAAAGAGATTATGATCAATTCAAATCTAAGACTCAGAATTTTAATCAGCAGAGTACAGCTACGCAACTAGAATTTCTCCAACTCCGATTACACAATTTTTAAACTACAAGTGTTACTTTTAGATCAACTAAAATAGAGCCATGAATAATTACCAGCAAAACACCATTGAACAGACGCACCAATTTGTTAAGCAGTTTCATGCACACGACACCACCGGTCATGACTGGTGGCATGTTGAACGGGTAACTCGAACAGCTAAAAAGTTAGCAGTTGAGGAAAAAGCCAACCTATACTTAGTAGAAATGGCTGCCCTATTACACGATATTGATGACTGGAAATTAGGCGATAACAAAAACAACAAAACTGAAGCATTTCTTCTACAGTTGGGCATTCCGGAAGAAGATAAACAGAGTATACTCCACATTATTGAGCAGATAAGTTTTAAAGGTGCAGAGGTGGCCACCCCCACCACCACCATCGAAAGCATGTGCGTTCAAGATGCCGATAGGCTCGACGCCATTGGAGCCATTGGCATTGCACGCGCATTTACCTATGGAGGTTCAAAAAACCGAAGCCTCTACGAACCAAATATTGCCCCCACGCTGCACCATTCATTTGAAGAATACAAAACCAACCATTCCCACACCATCAACCACTTCTACGAAAAATTGCTACTGCTAAAGGAGAGAATAAACACACCTACAGCCAAAGCCATTGCCGAGGAACGCCATGCGTTTATGGAGAAATTTCTAACCCAGTTTTACCGGGAGTGGAACGCAGAGTAGCTTAAAAGCTGAAAACTAAACGAGAGAATACAGAGGCCGATTCGCCCGGTAGCGGTGGATGACTACCATTATATGGTTGGAGTATGGGCAAATTTTTATCGAAAATATTATGTCCACCAAGATAGAGATTTAAACCATCAATGCCAACATTGCGCATGGTAAGGGTAACATTTACAACCGCTGTTTGGGTATACTCCTTTGAGTTTAACCCATCAACAGTAAACCCATAACATGGTCCATAGTAAGAAATTGAAGGAGTAAGAGCAATGCTTTTGGAGAGATTAATCGCTACTATACCGTTAACCCGTCGGTTAGCAAATCCTGGGTAAGCGTCATTATCCTGCTCCACATAAAAATATTGCACACTATTATTAAAGGCAGTGTAGGAGGAGTAATTAATTCGAATATCTACAAACTTAATGCTATACCGAAGATCGGTTTCGAACCCATACGCACCCTGCTTACCGACATTGGCATAAAGGCCAACACCGGTTGCCGGATCGGATGTATAAACAATAGCCTTATCAAAAAATACACGATAAGCATTGACGGTAAGCCACGCTGACTGAAAAAGGCGACACCCCAGTTCAACCTCTAAGTTGGTTGCCTTTTCTGGCTCAAGCACTTTTCCTCCATTAAAGTTTCGCATGGAAACAACTCCCCCCGGAACCCTAAAAGATTGACTTACCATGGTTTTAAAATGGAAAGATTTCCACGCTCGTGTAATACTTATGCGGGGCACCAACGATTTACCAATATGGTTATAGTAATCGTATCGTGCACCGGCAGTGATATTTATCCATCTTGAAAACAGGAGCAGCTGAGCATACGCTGAAAAATTAGTGATACCAAAATCATTATTGATTGTCAGATTATCACTGGCAACACCCAATATATTACACCGTGAAATGGAGGTTCCAACCAAAATACTTGAACCACCACCTAACTTATAGGTCGAGCTGAGATCGAAGCTTACCTTTTTGCTATACCGCTTATTGTAATACCCTAAAGTTGGAACCTGCAGCTGCCAAGGGTATTGCTGCTTATACTGCAGCTTGGGAACAATTTTTAAAACATCGCTTACAGCATAGGTATAGGTTGCCTCACCAAAGTAGCTATCGAACCGTTGATCATATGTTTTAGCGTTATTCAATGCAGTACCATACAGCGTGGCCGTTTGCAACCGATAGCTATCGAGCACTCCTCTTATGGAAAGGCTTTTATAGGCAACATGTAAGTTATAGTTGCCAACCTCAATGCTCGATCTATCTACCAACTTCACCGGATAACTGGCGGCATCGATCCATGTTCTTGTTGCGCGTGTTCCGGTTCCTTCCGTTGCGCTAAAATTCACAACGCCGTTGGCGAAAGGCTGGGTAACGCCAAGCGAAAAATCGCTATGGGTAGCAGCATCGCGAGAAAAGGAAGATAGAAACGCCCCATAAGATCCCGCCCTATTGCCTGAAGCCTTGGTAACAATATTGATAACAGCAAGGCTTGCATACCCTCCATAAATTGCACTTCCCGGTCCACGAATCACCTCTACCCTGTCAATCATATCTACCGGATAGTGCATTCCCATCTGCAACGTTGCAAACAACTCCTCGTTAGCTTCCTGACCATCGACTAGCAGTAGCACCTTACCTTCATTGCCCCAAATTCCATGAAATCCAACACCAACAACACCTTCCACATCAACTCCAAACCCCATTCCTGGAACAAAAAGGATAAGCACATCAACCATATCACGAGCCCCCACTCGAAGCATCTCCTCATGGGTAATTACAGAAATTATTCCAGGGGTTTCGCGAATATTAACCGAACTCTTTGAAGACACATCTACAGGAATGTTCATAAGTTGTTCCAACGACAAATCGTAGAAACGATCATTTAGAAGCATGGTCGAATCCACTTGAGCCGTAACTGCATAAGGATAAAATAATCCAACCATTAGAGCCGTTCCCACAAAAAAATGCTTACCTGTCTTCATCTTACGCCTCAATTAATGAATAATGTAGTATGCAAAGTAGGTTGACAACCGGCTAGGAAATATAAGGCAATTGGGAAAAGAGGTCAAGTAATTAACTAAGAAAATGCACTTCATTTTTGAGAAGAATGGAAATGGTTCTTTTTTTTCCCAAATTTGCCCTATTAGAAATAGACAAAATGCAAGCATTACACATAGTTGAAGCACTATTGGGGGCCTACCTCCTCGGTTCAATTCCTACTTCGATTTGGGTTGGAAAAATTTTCTACAAAATAGATATCCGTGAATATGGAAGTGGTAACGCTGGAGCCACCAACACCTTTCGAGTAATGGGTGCAAAGGCCGGTATACCCGTTTTTATTATCGATTTAGTAAAGGGTTGGCTTGCGCTATACTTTGCAAGGTATTCCGGCATTGCTGAGGGGACTGAACTATACGTAATTTTTCAACTAACACTTGGGGTTTGCGCATTTCTTGGCCATGTGTTTCCCATATTTGCCGGATTTAGAGGAGGTAAAGGAGTTGCAACGTTGGCCGGTGTATGTACCGCGCTAAATCCCTTAGCAACCTTATCTGCCTTTGTAATTTTTGCACTGGCATTTTTGCTAACAGGCTATGTTAGCATTGGCTCCATGTTAGCAGGAATAGCATTTCCTTTTTTAGTAATATTTGTTTTTAACGAACAAACCTTTTCTTTAATAGCCTTTTCCTGCATCATTTCACTATTTATTCTCTTTACTCACCGCAAAAATATTCAGCGGTTGAAAACAGGTAGTGAGTCACGATTTTTCTACGGCAAAAAGCACCATGACTAATCGTTGCTACTTAGGGCAATCTCAATTTCGGTGGTAAGCTCAGCAGCAGTGAGCTTAGACTTTATCGTACCATCTTTCACAAAAGAAATTTTGCCGGTCTCCTCCGAAACAACTACCACAACAGCATCGGTATGCTCGGTAATACCAAGGGCTGCACGGTGACGCATGCCGTAATGTGCCGGTAACATTAAGCTCTCGGTAACCGGTAGCACGCAACGAGCGGCATGAATTCTATTGTTAATTATAATTACTGCACCATCGTGAAGAGGGCTATTCTTGAAGAAGATGTTTTCCAATAAACGAGGATTTAGCTCGGCATCAACAATATCGCCTGTTTCAGAATATAGCTCCAAACCCGATTGTCTGGCAATAACCATGAGAGCACCAGTTTTTGTTTCGGACATATTTCGCGCCGCTTTCACCACCGCATCCACGTTAAATTTCCTCTCATCCAAGTTTCGTCCGGGAAAAAACAACTTTTCAACCGAGAAATTGTAACGTGAGAAGTAACGATTGCCGATGTAGAGTAAGAATCGACGTATTTCTTGCTGAAATACGATGAGCAACGCAATAACACCTAACCCAATAACCTGCCCCAAAATGGAGCTAAGCAGCTCCATATTCAACGCCTTTACAATAAGCCAAACCACATACAGCACAAATACACCCACAAAAATATTGATAGCGGCAGTGCCCCTAATGAGCATGTAAATTTGATAAAACAGCAGTGCTACTAGAACGATGTCAACAACATCAAGAACACGGATAGTAATAAAGGCAAGCTCAACCATGATTAAAAGTTTCTATACTTTTTATACTGCTCCATTATTTTAATGGTTTCCATTGCCTCTTTTACATCGTGCACCCTGAGAATGGAAACACCCTTCAATAAAGCAATCGTATTGAGTACCGTAGTACCGTTGAGGGCTCCTTCCGGTGTGGTTTCAAGCAGCTTATACACCATCGATTTTCGGGAGAAGCCAGCTAAAATAGGTAGATCAAAAACTCGAAAATCGTTGAGCCTAGCAAGCAGCTCAAAATTATGGTCGAGCGTTTTGCCAAAGCCGAATCCGGGATCAAGAATCACATCGTTCACACCCAGCAAACTCAGCTTCTTTAATTTTTCGGAGAAGTAGAGAAACAGCTCCCGCTCCACATTATCGTAGGCAGGATCCTGCTGCATAGTTTCGGGAGAACCCTTCATGTGCATCAATACATAGGGAACGTGCAAACGAGCCACCGTCTCAAACATCCTATCATCTAGTTCCCCACCCGAAATATCGTTTACAATGTTAACGCCAAATTCCTCAACCATCCTTGCCGCAACCTCGGCACGAAAGGTATCGACAGAGAATATAGTATCAGGAAAATCCTTACGCAAGATTTTAAAAACAGGATTTAGCCTTTCCAACTCCTCGTTTAAACCAACCTTTTTGGCTCCGGGCCTACTGGAATAGGCTCCTACATCGATAATGGTTGCACCCGCCTCAACCATTGAGAATACACTTGCCCTCGCATCATCAACCGATAACGATCTACTCCTACCATAAAAAGAATCGGGGGTAACGTTTACTATTCCCATTACCACGGGATTACTCAAATTTAGTAGTTTCCCGCCACAGGATATCGTGGCTTTTTTAAGGAACATGGAAGCTCTATTTTCCATTTTTACTATCTTGCATCAATTTTGATTACTGCTTCAAAATTAACAAACATAATGCTTCGGCTTTAACTACTGAAGATTTTTTTCGAAAAAATAGCTCTATCCATGTTAATTGTATTCGAAGGACTCGATGGTGCCGGTAAATCCACACAAGTTAATTTACTAAAAGAATTTCTCCATGCTAAGGGAATAGAGTGTGAATTTATGCACTTTCCCCGCACCAACTCTCCTCTTTTTGGCGAGCTCATTGCACGCTTTTTACGAGGCGATTTGGGAAATCTAGAGTCCGTAAACCCTTATCTAATTGCACTCATTTATGCAGGTGACAGACACAATGCAGCCACCATCATACGTGGCTGGCTCAACGAAGGTAAAGCAGTAATCCTCGACCGTTACGCTTACTCCAACATTGCCTTCCAATGCGCCAAATTGGAGAACAAGGAGGAACGGTCAAAGCTCCGTAGCTGGATTCTGGAGATGGAGTTTGGCTACTTCAATATTCCAAAACCCGATATAAACCTATTTCTCGATGTACCGCTCAGCTTTACCAAGAAAAAATTGACAGAGCAGCGAACTGGTCCCGACCGCGATTACCTTATGGGCAAAGCCGACATTCACGAGGCAAGTATTAGTTTTCAGGAGCAGGTGCGTGAAGAATACCTCGACATGTGCAAGCTAAAAATGGATATCGACCTAGTTAGCTGCGCCAACGCGGAGGGAACCATTGATACACCAGAAAATATATTTCACCAAATTACCAAAGAGATGGCCAGGCATGGCATTGTTTAATGCAACCGGCTGTACCCCAAATGCACTAAAGCAAAAATACGTTTAACCATTATATAGCGTTTGCTACAAAAGAAATTATTAACGATTAAAACAATGAAAAAGATTACAAGCATTGCACTTCGAGTGGCGACTCTTATAATAGCTGCTCTATTTATTTTTTCCGGTTTTGTTAAGGGCATCGATCCGATGGGGACCACATACAAATTAGTAGACTATTTTGAGGCATTTCATCTCACATTCTTCAGCCCCTTAGCCATACCACTCTCCATTCTGCTCTCCTCTGCAGAAATGCTCATTGGGCTCATGCTACTATTTAAGGTAAGAGTGCAGCTAGCCGCATGGGCTGCCTTTATATTCATGGCATTTTTTACCTTGCTCACCTTTATACTGGCTCTCTACAATCCGGTTTCGGACTGCGGATGCTTTGGCGACGCCATTATTCTTACCAACTGGGGAACCTTCTTCAAAAATCTAATATTCCTGCCCATTACCTACCTCATACTATGGCAACGCAATGCCATTAAGGAGCGATTCAAAAAAGCCATAAGCAGCTGGATTACCGCATCAATACTGGCAATGGCAACCATTACCGTTTCCATTATATCCCTTGCCTACCTTCCCCCCATCGATTTCAGACCATTTAGAGTTGGGGTAAACCTTAAGGAGGCCATGGAAATTCCAGCTGGAGCACCTACCGATATTTACAAAACAACCCTCATTTACGAGAAAAATGGGGTGAAAAAGACCTTCGACGAAACCAACTATCCATGGAAAGATACGACATGGAAATATGTAGATAGCAAGTCGGTGCTAATTAAAAAAGGATATACCCCATCCATTTCCAACTTTTCACTGATTGACAAGGATGGCAACGATGTTTCGACCCACATTATTGATGGAACAGGTTATTCCTTTCTACTGGTGGCACCAAAGCTGGAAAAGGCCAATCTAAGTCGTCTAAAATACATCCAAAACTTAGATGGTTACTGCATTGCCAACGGTCACAATTTTTTCGTTGCCACCTCATCCGACTGGGATAAGATTAAGAGTTTTGAAAATCAGCTGGACCTACCCATTACCGTTACCCAAGGCGATGAGATAATGCTAAAAACCATTGTTCGGTCAAATCCGGGTTTACTACTGATATACAACGGAACTATTATTGGTAAATGGAGCTGGCGAACCATGCCCGTGTTTAAATCGGCCAACCAAAATTTCCTCTCCTTTTGTATAGAGGAAAATCAGGCAAAACAATCTCATAACCTCATCATTAGCCTAATATTACTGCTAAGTACGGGTTACCTTCTCACCCTTTATCTAAAGAAAAAAAAGAGGTCGAAGAAATCGAAGAAGCTAAAGGTTAAGGAATAAATAACTAAGCGGTGTATGCACCAAATGATATAGAAAAGCTACAAACAGCCTTATACCGAAAGCACAAAAAGGCAAAAAATGGAGTAAAAGGAATTTACCAAGAGTTGAAGCGGAGACAGGATCACTGTTGAAGTATATAATGACAAAGCATGGCGAAAAATAGAGGGACGCAAAAATTTGCGTCCCTCTATTTTTATGGCCAAATGCCGTACACATGGTAAATGTGCTATAACCACGAAATCAAATATTGGTCATATTCTGCACCTCTTTTTACCTCGCTGTTAAGATCGACCCTAACACCAGCCACCCCTGTTTTTCGGACAAGGGCATCGAGCAATCCAATTTGAAGAACAGCATTAAAATTCTGTGTCTTACGCATCAGAATGGTTTTATCGGTATGGTTTACTATCTCCCAACCACGCTTTTTAGGATCCTGAACTCCATGCTGAGCAGTAATTATAAGAGCCTTCATAACTTCAACAGGGGTAGGCTTTCCTTCAATTAGCTTGCTGGCAAGCATCGTTTCGTAGGTAGATTCCCCAATATTTCGCCCAATTCGAGTAAGGTTAAATTTACCCAACTTAGCCTCAATCCAGTCGCACATTTTGCTGTAAACTTGGATGGGGATTTTATTGGTAGGTTTACCTAAGTCGTAACCGCTGGCAAGGTGAAATAGCTCTGGGTAATCCTGTTTCTTGTCTTGGTAGTTTTTTAAAACGTCGTTAATAACGACGGCCATTACTGTTACATTTTCGGTTGATGTATCCATGATCTGAAAAATTAAAAATTGATTTTATTAGCTGAATGGTTCAATATCAGGGACCACGAATTTACACTTTTTTCTAACGCGATAATCTCACTTGATTATTTTTGTTGAACCCCTATTTTCTGAGGAACAAATGTAGGGCTAGCACTCCACCGGCAAGCTAAGCGGACATTAAGAATTTATAAAGGAAGCTAAAGTGAAACATAGAAGTTAGAAGGAGTTAAAGAATTAAAAGAATTGGATTCTCATGTGAAGACCTATGGCCGTGCGTCTGCACTGGTATTGAACAACGATTATCGCTAACCATATAAAATCCAAACCATCTCACCAATGGCTGTGTAGGTGGTAATGGACTATAAGATCGTTCTAGTAAGACTATATTTTTTAAAAACTTACTCTTTTACAATAAATATTAAGTCTTTAAGATCTTCGGAGGTTGCTGCTTCTGGATCGCTAAATGCAATTGGCTTTTTTATCTGCCCCTTTTCTTCCATAAGATCTAATATATCCCACATAATTTCGTGGTATAAAATGGTAATTTTCTGTCCCTTAGTTAAACCGCTATAATCAGGTAGAATTAGTGAGTAATCAATTCTATTTTCTAAATAATCCACCACTTTAAGAGCAATACTTTTAGATTGCATATAAATCACATTTGAACTATCGGCCTTTATAACTGGAATCTGAAGCACTCCGGTTTTACTGAACAAATCATTTTTTTCAAATGCTTTAAATATTTCTGGTTTTGTAACCCTTCCGTTTAACTTATAATCGTCAAGGAATTCCCTGAGCATTTTGTAGCTCAAAACTGAAATTTTAGAATTATCGCTCCAATTCACACTAATTGAGAAATCACCTGAGGATAAGCTGTTTGTTCCACACGAAAATTCTCGCTTCGGCTCTATCATCCAGAATGTGCCATTCCAAAATGGCTTATCTTCAGCGATATAAGTTGCTTCAATATCATTATCTTGTTCCAATATGTCCCACACCAATCCGTCAAGGACAATGCAAAAAACAAAGAATAGCTGTTTTTTTGTAACCCTTGTGAATTTAGAGTCTTAAATAGGCGATCATTATCTTCCTTCAATAGAGGAACAATTTCTTTCGCAATCTTCGAAGTCTCGTCTCGCAATTGAATAGTTTCATTTTTTGACAGGATAGGAATCCTTGTTTGGTATATTGAGTCCGTTTTCTCAACTAACCCTGAAAGGACCATTAGCTTTAGCTGACTTCTAGTATACTTAATGCCAATATTATCAAGGCCATGGAGTGTTTGCCCAGTTTTCAAAGCGAATAAAATTTCCATATTATTATCCAAACCAAGTATTTCCATTGGATGAGCCAACCCTACATTGCAAAAACATATATCATCGTAACCTTTAATCTTTTCTTGAAAAGTTGACTGAGAATGCACCGATTCCACAACCAAACTCGCTAGAACTATCAATAGTATATACCTTTTCATCGCTCTTAATTATTTATTTTTTTCTTCGTCCTTGCATTTTCATATCTTACAAAACCCTATTACAAACTCCAACGTGGGTTTATTGGGGATTCTAACAACTTCTTACACCAACCAAAATTAGGGTTTACTACCTAAATCCACCAGCTAATTCCTTCATATTTTTCGGGCGCTAATGAAACCCTTGTAGCCACTCTTGTGCAGATGTCTTCATTGGTGCCTATCAGCAGATGCCATGTATCCAAGAAAAATGCTACCCACTGCAATCATTAAGCCCGACGGGTAGTCGTTCACATTTCTGTACTTGTACATTTTGCCCAACGGCTAGCCGTTCACGTTGTTGACTGCAATCATTTTGTCCAACGGGAACCCGTTGGCAAAAAATAGTTTTCTAGCTACAAAAAAGGTAAACCCAGCGGCATTGACCTTTCCAATGGGTTGCACTTACTTTAGTGGGAGCTGAAGGCGATCAAACCGTAAAACAAAAAAATCCCACAAAAGCGAATAACTGCACCCTGCGCACATAAGTATTAAGCGCTATTGAGTATGCTTAAGGCGAATTAACTATGCGTATTGAATTACAGAAAAATGTTTTTACTCTCGCTATTAGTGCCACCATCTCCACTGGTCAAAAAAGGTACGAAAAAACTTGACAAACCCATTTTCGTATGCTATATTGCAGTCGTTATAATATCATATTGATATCACTACTACTTACCGTTAACTAAAACATACAGATGAAAAGTGAAAAGACAATTAAGCCAACCCCCGGATGGGTGGGCGTTACAGTGGTACTACTCTGCCTTGGACTAGCCATTGGTGGACTTGTTATGGGGATTGTGCTTGCATTGTGGTGTTTATCATCCTGACCATCTTCTTCACCATCGGTTTTTGTGGTAAATGCCCCCAACGAGTCATGGGTGCTCATCTTCTTTGGGCGCTACGTGGGCACCATTAAGGAGAACGGCTTCTACTGGGTAAACCCCCTCAACGTGAAGAAGAAAATTTCACTCCGCGCCAAGAACTTCGACAGCGAGCCCATCAAGGTGAACGACAAGGTGGGCAATCCCATCATGATTGGCCTTGTGCTGGTGTGGAAAGTGGAGGATACCTACCGCGCCGCTTTCGACGTGGACGACTACCAGCACTTTGTGGTGGTGCAGAGCGATGCCGCCCTCCGCAAGTTGGCCGGCCTCTACCCCTACGATAACTTCGAAATTGAGAACGCCGAAATCACCCTGCGTGCTGGTGGCGAGGATGTAAATGAGCAGTTGGAGTCGGAGCTCCGAGAGCGTCTCAACATAGCCGGTATTAACGTTATTGAAGCCCGCATCAACTACATTGCCTACGCATCGGAAATTGCCGGTGCCATGCTGCGTCGCCAGCAAGCTACGGCCATTGTAGCCGCCCGCGAAAAGATTGTGGAAGGTGCCGTGGGCATGGTGCAGCTGGCCCTAAATCAGCTATCGGAAAAGAAAATTTTGGAATTCGACGACGACAAGAAGGCCACCATGGTAAGCAATCTGATGGTGGTTCTCTGCTCCGACGAAAGCGCCAGACCGGTGATAAATACCGGAACACTTTACAGCTAATATGGCAAAAAAAGCATTTGTTCTCAGAATTGAAGAAAGCACGTTAAAGGCCGTTGAAAAGTGGGCTGCCGATGAGTTTAGGAGTACCAATGGGCAGCTGGAATGGATGATAGACAAGGCACTAAAGGAGGTGGGTCGCTCACGAATTCCAACCACGGAATCTAGCGACAATAACGAAAATAAAAAGGTGGAATAACACCTATTGCCTTTCAAATGAAAAAGCGGAGCGTTGAGCTTCGCTTTTTTTGTATGTCTAATAATGTTGCGCACCTACGGAGCGCTATGCTCTGTTGTTCTGCTGGCGGCTACCAACGTGTGGCCTCTACGAGGCCGTCGGTCGTAATAAACTGATGCTATTGAACATTGAGGTTCCCACCAAATACGTGAAGTTCCAAATGCAATAAAACAAAGAGCTCATCAATCAACAAACGGTTATTTGGTCAGCGGCTCCGTAGGAGCCAAACGTTGGTAGAAGAAACAAGCAACAACTATTGGCGCGCAGTAGGTGCGCAACTAAACGGTGGAAAGCGCTAGAACTGAAATGTAGCGCACCTACGGCGCGCTACGGTATTTCGTTCCATTTTCGGCTACCAATGTATAGCCTCTACGAGGCCGTCGGTCGTAATAAACTGATGCTATTGAATTTTGATAGCTGCCGCAAAGACTCAAGGGACACAAAACGTTTTTATACGTTGAATACATTAGAGACGCACGGTCGTGCGTCTCTACTTTGCGCTGTATTCTTTAACTTCCTATAACCAACCAATGGCCGAATTTTCGCTACAACTTATTCTAACTCCGTTTGACTTTCTTGCATTCTTTTAACTCCCATATTACTTTCGTCTAACTTCTGAATTTTCTCGCCCTAACAATTCAACAAGCTAAGGGCAGCGGCAGCCATCACCCCAGCGGTTTCGGTCCGTAAACGACTACTACCAAGGCTTACGGCAGTAAAATTCTTACCAAAGGCCAGCTCTACCTCAGCCGGCGAAAAGTCACCTTCGGGTCCCACCAACACGGTGCACGATGCACCGGGTTTGAGCCAATGATGCAGTAATGGTCTGGCGTCGCCCTCGCAGTATGCAATGGCTCTGCTCCCATCGTTATCCATGGCCATAAGCTGCTTAAATGGGGTCATGGGGTTAACCCTGGGCAGGTAGGCGTGCATCGACTGTTTGGCTGCGGCTAGCACCACACGAAAGCTACGATCGAGCTTAACATCCTTGCGCTCGGAACGATCGCATAGTATTGGCGTAATTTCGTCGACACCAATCTCCACCGCCTTTTCCAAAAACCACTCAAACCGATCAATGTTCTTTGTGGGAGCTATGGCTACATGCAACGAGTAGGGTCGTATACCATATTCAGTGGTTGTTTCGAGAATTGAAACCGTGCTATGCTTAGGATGGGCCTCGGTAACCTCGCCGAGATAAAACCCACCAGCACCGTCGATAAGATTCACTCTATCGCCACAATTAAGTCGCAGCACCCGCGCGCAGTGAATAGATTCCTCCTCAGAGAGAGTTGCAATGCTCCCGTTTATTTGATTGGTGTAAAAAATATGCATGGTGATAAATGGTTATCTTGCGACAAATTTAGCTAAACATTACGAATGATTAAGGTAGGAATTCTATCGGATACGCACGGACAGGTTGACGAAAAGGTGCTCAAGTTTTTTGAAAGTTGTAATCAAATTTGGCACTGTGGCGACATTGGTTCTCCCAACGTTATTAAGAAGCTAAGAAATATTGCCCCTGTATTTGCAGTGTATGGCAATATCGATGGACAAAACATACGAATTGAGCACCCCTTGTATCAGTCATTTCAGGCAGAAAAGGTAAAAACACTTTTCATGCACATTGGTGGCTATCCAGGACGCTATACCCCCGAGGCACGTGAGCTAATAGCGCAGCAAGAACCCAAAATATTTCTGGCAGGACACTCCCATATTCTCAAGGTTATATTCGACAAGAAAAACGATCTTCTATTTGTAAACCCTGGCGCAGCAGGTTTCTCCGGATTTCATACCGTTCGAACTGCAGTACGCCTCACTATCGATGGACAAAAGATTAAAGATCTAGAGATTGGTGAATGGCCAAGGCGTCAAATTGTTGACTACTTGCCCGAAGGTTGATTGACCGGATCATCACCCTGTTGAATCTCAGCAAATCGCTTGCGAGCTGCACCGAGCACATTTCTATCGGTTAACACATAGTTATAGTGCGGAATTCCTCTCTTACCTTTTTGTGTTCTCTTCCCCGAACTCTCGTTGCGAATTGGCACCACAAAGGCATCGGAATAACCGGTAGCATGCATTGTTCCACGAATAAAGGAGAAGAGAAATACTTGCCCTCGGCTGGTTCAATATATAACGTGAATAGGTCGCCTGAACGACGCTTAACAACCTCCACAAATCCCTTTACCTTTTTGTGCACCTGTACACCGCCAACAATACCAATGCCAATATCGCCTTTAGATATAAAACTCTTGGTATCCTGATTCCACTCCAAGGTAAGATCAGTAAGTACAATAGTATGGTTTAACGCAGCAGGAATGGTAGTCACCTTGCCGTAGAGATTAATTTCGTTTAGCAATATCTGCGACTCCCTATAGCCAACCAAGTTTTCGAGTCCAATAATGAATGACTTTCGCGACATATCCACTGGTTTCAATCCATCAGTTGTATTCAAGTCGGTGGCAAGAGCAAGCAAAGCAGGCTGGTTGAAGAAAAAGTCCATGGTCATCACCACATCCATTTTGGCCTTGTTTGCTTCTAAGTTAAAAGCATGCGTTCCGGCCATATCAACCTCCATTCGCCCAAAATTGGAGGCCAAGCTCAATTTACCCGACCCCTCTAGCATGCAAAAGTCCTTATTCAGCATAATCACATTGCCCGTAGTATCGGCATGGCCATACATTTCCGGCGATGTGACAATAAAGCGATGCTGCATCTTTTGGTAATACAAATAGCCAGAAGTTGTAATCCAAGGATCACCCATAAAAAACTTATGGTAGCTAAGAAATCCAGGGAAGATATGAACCGAATCGGAGGCTAAATAGGTGCCTGTAAACAACGGTGATTGATTAATATCGAACACCGGTGTACCAAAAGGAATCACAACGCTGTCGGGATCGATTTGAGTTTTAAATCGAAGCCAACTTTTTACAATTCCGGGGCAATCATGAATGGGCCGAACCCCGCCAGAAAAAACAAGATAATGGTTCTGACCTCTCAAATCCACCGATCCAACGAAATCAAAATGAGGGCTCAGTTTAAAGGTATCCGGTTCGGTGAGCGTAGCCTTGGCGTAGGTTTCAATCTTCGATTTATCCACATTCACATCCTGGAAAAAGATAGTCTCCACATTCTTATCCTCATCTACGTAATCGTATTTACCACTAGCTTTATAATCCATACCTCTTACTACAGAAACATCAGCATCGTAGATACGATGGAAATGGCTTCGTCTGTCAACAAATATTTCGCCCTTGTGAAATGGCTGAAATAGTCCGCCCCGCTTAACATTCACCAATCCCTCATCTAACATTATTTGTGCATCGGCAACAAGTATATACTTTACCTTCGCGGCAGCAATGGTTGCCGAATCGATGCTGTAGGTAGCCATTGGAGCCACAAAGTTAAGGGTGTCCTGATCGGCCCTATTCGACACAAAGAGAGCACCGGTAGAAACCGTATCGTTGGGTGTAACCTGGTTCCGTTTAACAATACTAATTTTTTCAAGTGGCATAGCTCGCGAAGCAGTCATGGAAAGTTCATAGCTGTTCATGTGCCACACCAACTCATCCAAAAATGAGGTATACTTTGCTTCCGGTAATGACGCTTGTATAAAGGCACCATTTTTGCTAAACCGTCCCTCCCGCCTATCCATATCAACCATTGCTTTTACGCTATCTGCCGCAAAAGCAGTTACTTGCTCTCTATTAAATATAGTGATATCGGTTGTATCACTCTTGAACTTCCGTGCGTCATATGCATATCGTTTGGCAACCAGCTGGCCATTTTCAACCTTGGTGGTTCCGTTACCAATTAGGCCAATGGGTGTGAGAACCAAATCGCCGACTAGAGTGCTCAGGCCATTGAACATGGTAAATGGCTTTTCGCCATTGTATATCAGCATGGTGTCCTTCCGCGGATACCACTTCTGCTTGTTACCCACACCCGTAACCTGAGGAAATTGAATTCCGGAAACCTGTTCGCCAAGCGAAAACTGATGGGTAATAGCTACCATGGAGTCGGGAAAGAAAAAGAAACCTGGCGAGGTTGTGCGCGAGGTAAGATAGGTAAGGGCACCCTTCCCTATCAGCCCGTGGTTGCTCATGTCTAAGTTTTCATAGAAAACGCCCTTCCCCTTATAGGCCCTTAAGCCTTCTTGGGATGTTTTGTGAACAAAACCGAGCGAATTGTCAGGACGAACAACTAAAGTCTCCTCAAATGGTGGAAAAATATCGTCCGATTCAAACTGCCCTGTAAACTTTAAATCCGCCTTCTCAAACTGGTTAAGGCTATCAATGGTGTATGGATAAATGCGGAAGAAGAATTTTTTACGATTGAAAACACCATTATAAATTGCTGGCGAATCGTAATAAACATAGGACTCCTGAGTGCTCTGGAAGATTGGATACTGTGAATTATGCTTTAGTCCCGATTTATTATTAGGTTCATCAATAAGCAGATTCCCAGAAATTGATTCAAGCGTATTCCCAACTCTAGCAAGCATTCTACGACCCAACGCATCACGGGTATTGGTTCTTACATCAATATTTAAGGAATCGACCTTGTTGAGCTCAAACTTAAAATCATCATAGTTAAATGTAAAACCGTTTCCAAAGAAGGTGAAAAAACCAGCCTGCACCTGCCCATCAAAAGAGAAATCTCGGTTTTTCTTCATCACAATTACGCCACCTCGAGGAGCAATAAAAACATTTTGCGAATCACTAACCGAGATATTGTCAATGCCAAAAATCTTCATATCAAGGTTATTCAAGTCTATGGTGGCATTAGGCGTTGAGCCATTAGTTTGAGAGGCAAATCGGATTACATCGTAGTCAATTTGTCCAATTCTAGACTTAAGTGCTTCACGCAGTTTTGGCGTTAAGGTAATTTCTTCGGCCTCTATATCATAAAAGATGTATCCCATCTGTGCAATATTCATGAGGAGCATCTTTGTTTCAGTAATATTTTTACGAAGAAAGGTTGCAAAACCCTGGGCAGTCATAGGTGCATCACCCATTTTCTTAGCAAAGTTGCGCAACGCGAACACCGGATGTTGCTGATCGCGTCCCATCAGATTATCGAAATAGTCAATATTGAAGAAATTTTCCGATTCAAATCTTGCCCTATTGAGTGAGACTCCAAAACCACCGGATACTACAAGCTGGTCGCTACCAATTTTCCAGCCAATTTGTTCGGTCGAGATGGAGAGTTTATGGTAAGAGTCGTAGTATGGACTATTTGAAATCATTACGTTATTGGGAACAAGAATTACCTCCTGCTTGGCGTCGTTATAAATCAAATCGATGTTAGAGTGGAAGAGGGAATCATCTTTTAAATTAATGGTTACCTGTGCATTGGAAGCACGCAATTCATTCTTTTTGATAATAACGGTGCGCGTTACCGCTTTAATAAAATCAAATTTTTTACCATTTGCATTTGCCTTCTCAAATACCACCACGACAGGATTTTCACGAGAGCCAAAACCCAACAATCGAGCACCCTTTACCTCTATGCCACCATCGAAATTAACATTGTTGTATAGGTTTGCAATAGAATAGCGCTGTTTATAAGTTTTAAACCGAGGATAGGTCATAAGATCACCGCTAATCCCATTCTCGATCTTTAGGGAAAGCTGTCCCTCCAAGCTTGCCTTAAAATACATGCGATTGAAGTAGGCAACGGTATCTGCTGTAAAGCCATCTCTGTCAAACAAAATAGTATAACGTTGCAACCTAGCATACACCTCATTAGCCGCAAGTCCATTCCTTTCCCACGTAACCAAACCGCTATTTCCAACCCATGTTCCGTTTAGCAGATTGAAATTTCCCATTGTCTCCTTTACCTGTATCGTATCCACTCTCGTTTTACACAACAGAGTACCTCTGGCAACACTGACAAGCAGTTTTTTATCTGCAACAAATTTAAAACTACGCGGATAAATTTCCCATGTATGACCCGGCGTCTCAAAAATCACGTTGGAGGAATCGAGCAGCACCTGGGTGTTCAAAAAAAGATGATAAAGTTGAGAAGGGCTCGCATCCACGAGCTCCTTAACATTAGCCAATCCCTTAAGCCATGCACCAAAGCTATCCTTAGGTTGGTTCGTTTTACCAAACATTAGAACAGTATGAAGAAAATTGGACATGTATGGAACAGCCAATAATTTCCGCTCCAAAAAATTGTTGGCTAAAACAACTATTTGCTTCTTTTCTTCATCGGTAAGGTATGTGCCAGTATTCCAAAAAACAATAAACTCCTCAATATTCTTCTTGTCCTCAGTCTGAAGATCGGTTCCAAAGTAGGTTAGCAGCTCAGGACCAAAGGATGCTGGATCGGCAGAAAATTTATCAAAGCCGATAAGTTCAGCCTTAACCAACATTAGGGAGGCAACCAAGCCAACAACAAAAAGAAGAAGTTTCGTTTTTTTTGGAATGGTCATGTGTCTATTTTTTAAATGACAAGGCAGCCCAATTATTACGAGTCTTTGTCTCCAATACCTCTAGTCCAGTGCTAAGGGCTTTATCTGTAACAATTTTTATATCTTCAGGAAGAATTCCGCTCAGGAACAGCATTCCATTTTCAGCCAACACCTCAACATACTGGTCCATGTCGGTCAATAAGATATTACGGTTTATATTTGCTAAAACAATATCGAACTTCTCTTTTCCAAGCAGAGCTGCATCACCGAACAACACCTCAACCTTGCCTGATACGTTTCGTTCAACATTCTCGATAGCGTTGGAATATGCCCATTCATCATTATCGATAGCAACTACTCTTATAGCCCCCTTCATAGCTGCCAACGTGGCAAGTATGGCTGTGCCACAACCCATATCTAACACCCTAAGCCCAGCAACATCCACGTGAAGTAGAAACTCAATCATTTGATAAGTGGTTGCATGATGGCCTGTTCCAAACGACATCTTCGGTTCAATGATAATTTCATATTCAGTAGCAGGTAAACCTTTATGGAATGGAGCTCTCACGGTGCAGCAATTATCTACAACAATGGGTTCAAAGTTAGACTCCCAAACCTCATTCCAGTTTTTATCAGCCATTTCAACCCAATCGATATTAGCTGATGACTGGCCCAAATATTGATTAAGCTTTTGCTTAGCTACCTGCTCCACAAACTTTGCTGCCGGAATATAAGCCTTTAAGGTATTACCTTCTGTATTAAAAGAGTCGTAGCCAAGCTCAGCGAGCTCGGCTACAAGAATATCAAAAATATCGTACGATGGGCTGTCGATGGTACAGCTAAGTTCAATGTACTTCATGCAGAATAATTAAAACGACTTAGCTATTTGAATAAACTCTGCTGATGAAAGCGATGCACCTCCAATAAGACCACCATCAACATCGGGCATCGAAAATATCTCCTTTGCATTTGAACCCTTTACGCTGCCACCATAAAGAATAGGAATAATATCGGATACATGCTTGCTAAAGCTCACCGTAATTGACTCCCGAATAAATGCATGCATTTTCTGTGCTTGTTCTGGAGTGGCAGTTCTACCAGTTCCAATAGCCCAGATGGGTTCATAAGCAACAATAACTTTTTTAATTTCCGATTCGGTGAGTTTAAAAACCACATTCGACAATTGATGTTTTACCACATCGAATTGATTACTGTGTTCACGGTCCTCCAACTTCTCGCCAATGCAAAAAATAGGGATTAATCCAGAATCCAATACCAATTTTACCTTTTTCAGGAGCATCTCATCCGATTCATTAAAATACTCACGACGCTCTGAGTGTCCAAGAATAACATGAGTAACTCCCATAACTTTAAGCATCTCTACCGAAATTTCACCGGTATAGGCTCCAGCAGTTTCCCAAAAACAATTCTGAGCGCCAACCATTACTCGCGAGCTGCGTGTACGGCGCAATATGGTAGAGAGATGGGTGAAGGGAGGACAAACAATCAGCTCCACGCTAGGGTCAACCTCCTGTGATTTTTCAACTATTTCAATTACAAGATTTTCACCTGCATCAAGCAGTGTGTTCATTTTCCAATTTCCGGCGGCAATTTTCTTTCTCATGGTCATCTATTTTATGACCCAAAGTTACCGAAAAAAAACAATGCAATGCCAATATTTCTTTCCATCCAACAGTTCTCAATAGTCTCAAACGATAGCGAAATGGCCGAAAAGCAACCAGAATAAGAATAAAAGTAGAATTTTCGGCGGGGTAGGCAATTAGCTCAACTTGACTCTTGGATCGATCAAGGTATATGCAAAATCGACCAATAGGTTAACCACAATAAATATGATTGAGATAGTTAGAACACATCCGGCCACCACGGGCATATCGTATGAGTTAAGGGCATCAACCACCACATAGCCTAACCCCTTCCATCCAAAAATATACTCCACAAAAATTACTCCAGCCATCATGGAGGCAAACCAACCTGAAATACCAGTGATCACAGGATTTAAAGAGTTCTTCAATCCATGGCGATAAATGATTTTCCGAGTAGACAAACCCTTCGCCTTTGCTGTGCGAATATAATCCTGTGAAAGCACATCAATAATGGAACTGCGGGTAAGTTGAGTAACCACCGACAGCGGTCGAATACCAAGAGTTAATGCCGGTAAAATTAAATTTTGCAACTGCAGGAATGGACCATTTCCCATGTCATCAATTTCCCAAAGGTTTCCAGTAAGAGGAAGACCAGTGAAACTTCGCATCTTAAAAGCAAAAAACCAGGCAATGAGAATGGCAGCAAAAAAAGATGGCAACGACATACCAAAGGAGGTCAACACTAGTGCACTTCTATCAAACCAGCTGTCCTTTTTAAGTCCACATACAAGTCCAAGAAATATCCCTAGGACACTTGCAAAGAGCATGGAGCTTACAGCAAGCACAAATGTATTGGGAAATGTTTCGGCAATTATGGATGAAACCGGCTTTTGGCTTTGGTAACTTCGACGTAGATAGGGCGACTTAAATGCCACTTCAACTTTTCCAATTCGAAAGCCATGCCACTTACCATATTTTACTTGATCGAAATAGAAAAAGCTAGAAGGTCTGGTTGAGTGAAAAGAAACAGGGGAAAGATCGTTCAGAAAACCAAGATATTGAACCACCTTAGGCTGATCCAAGCCCAAATCCTTACGAATCATATCCATTGACTTCTTATCCGACCGTTGCCCCGCCAACATTCGAGAAGCATCGCCTGGCACAAAATTAAAAAGCAAGAAAAGCAATGTAACAACCCCAAACAAAATTGCAATACTGCTTATAAACCGACGTAGAATAAAGGTCACCTCAACTAATCTTTTTTTACAAAGGTAGTAACCCAACTGAAACTACAAACCCATAAATTTTGAATATGAACGTAGGGCTCGATCATGCCCATCCAAATAGAATGAGACTACCAAATTCCCATGGTTCATTAAGATTGACGAAGCCAGTTTCAAAAACAAGCTTACAATTTCGTCTTAGCAATCTCCAAAATCCTTTTCACCAACGCTTCACTTGGATTAATCATTGGCAATCGAGGACCAAGAAGTTTCTTCAACTCAGCATCCACCTTTTCCACCAGCTTACGCTCGAGATCAGTTGAATCAAATTTGTTTATTGGATAATGTTCATACATAATAAGTAGAGTAGAAAATTTTTTCATAGGCACCTTTAATACTAATTTACAGTAAAACGATTCTGATCTTCAAATTATTTCAGAAGGTCCATCATTTTTATCATGTTCTTGTAAATGAGGCATAAAAAAAGCCTCCGACCCTATTGGGCAGAGGCATTTAATACTGATGCTTCAAAACGGCTATGGAGTAAGCACAATTTGCTTATCGGCTACCAATTTACGCAGATTTATTAGGGCGTATCGCATACGACCCAAGGCCGTATTTATGCTCACATCCGTTATTTCGGCAATTTCTTTAAAACTTAATCTAAATAGTGGCGCATAATCACCACCTCACGTTGCTCTTCCGGAAGAAAAATCGATGAGTGTTCTAACGTCATTTAGAATCTGGCTCTTAATAATCTCCTCCTCCACGTTTTGATCAGAATATTGTGCCGAATTAAACACATCCCACTCAAACGAGCCAGCATTGGTTGTACCAAGTTGCTTCACACGTCTATAGTGATCAATTACAAGATTATGGGCAATTCGAATTACCCAAGAGACAAATTTTCCATTTTCAAAATAACGCCCCTCCCTCAAGGAACGAACAACTTTTATGAACGTTTCTTGAAAAATATCATCAGCAAGATCCTGATCGTGCACCCCCATCATAATGTAAGAGTATACTTTTTGCTTATGCCGATTTAAAAGAGCTTCAAATGCCGATTGGCTACCATCAACGAACTGCCTAACAAGTTCCTGATCAGAAACAATTAAATCTTCCAATTCTACCTCCGTATGCTTTAGTTCAGTGTAGAATGTTTACTATAGGCAAGTGTTGTATTAGGTTAGTGATGTTGGTTCAAATATAGAAATTATTTTTTATCTGCATCGTAATTGTTTAAAAAGATGACGGACATGTTCACCAAAAAGTGATAATCTACATTAAAAAAGGAACCAACGCCCATCCATACAACCGTCCTAAAATAAGGAGAAGTGGTTCTCCTTTACAATGAATAAAAACTGTTAACTTTACCGATTATTTCAGAAACGATGTCCGAAGAAACCAAGTCGAAACATATCATCATTCGTGGAGCCAGAGTCCACAATCTCAAAAACGTATCAATAAACATTCCTAGGAACAAGCTTGTCGTGGTTACTGGCCTGTCCGGTTCAGGCAAATCTTCACTGGTTTTTGATACGCTATATGCCGAAGGGCAACGACGCTACGTGGAAAGTCTTTCATCCTACGCGCGTCAATTTTTAGGACGAATTACCAAACCTGAGGTGGATGCCATAGAAGGAATTCCACCAGCCATTGCCATACAACAAAAGGTGAACACGAGAAATCCACGCTCCACTGTTGGAACTTCAACCGAAATATATGATTACCTCAAGCTGCTATTTGCGCGCATAGGCCATACCTTTTCGCCAACTAGTGGGAAAGAGGTGATGAGCCATTCGGTGACCGATGTAGTTGATTTTATCAGCGGCTTTCCACTTGGCACCCGTATAATGGTTCTTGCTCCTTACCAATCGGAGGGAAAAGTCCCAACCACCGACAAGTTACTCACCCTACTACAATCAGGCATAACCCGTATTGAAGCGTGTGATGAGGTTTTTCAAGTTGAAGAATTAATTTCGGAAGAAACAAAATTACCTAAAACATGTACCGTCAACCTTGTTGTTGACCGATTATCCGTTAGCGAGGAAGTTGATTTTGCCGGGCGCTGTGCCGATTCGGTTCAGACAGCCTTTTCAGAAAGCAATGGTAGCTGTCTAGTGAAAGTTTACCTCGATCCAAATAAGCCAAGATCGACTATGTTTTCTAACCGTTTTGAGGAAAACGGAGTAGTTTTTGAGGAGCCATCCGTTCACCTCTTCAGCTTCAACAGCCCACTGGGCGCCTGCCCAAAATGTGAAGGTTACGGCCGGGTAATTGGTATTGATGAAGACTTGGTGATCCCCGATCGCAGCCTTTCCATTTATGAAGATGCCGTTGCACCATGGAAAACCGAAACCATGCAGGCCTATAAAGAACAGTTTATAAAGCAGTCGGCCAAAAAAGGCTTTCCCATTCATCGCTCCTACGATCAACTCAACGAAGAAGAAGTAAACTTGCTCTGGCACGGTGCAAAAGGGGTAGACGGCATCGACTCCTTCTTTGCCTACCTAGAGGAAAAAAAAATACAAAATTCAATACCGTGTAATGCTGTCACGTTACATGGGAAAAACCACTTGCCCCGTATGTAAAGGTTCTCGTCTACGACCAGAGGCCGGATATGTTAAAGTTGCGGGGTATAATATTGCGGAATTAGTGCTGTTACCCATAGATGAGCTACTACCTATATTCAACAACATACAGCTTTCGGAACACGACGAAAAGGTGGGAGGGCCGAATTTTAATAGAGATCATCAATCGACTTAAGTTTTTGCTGGATGTTGGGCTTGGCTATCTTACGCTAAACAGACTTTCATCTACCCTCTCTGGTGGTGAAAGTCAGCGTATTAACCTGGCTACCTCGCTAGGAAGCAGTCTGGTTGGTTCGCTCTATATTCTAGATGAACCCAGCATTGGACTACACTCCCGTGATACAGGATTGCTCATCAACGTGCTGCAAAATCTAAAAAAACTTGGCAACACAGTGGTAGTGGTAGAGCACGATGAAGAAATAATGCGTGCCGCTGACCAGATTGTAGATGTTGGTCCCTATGCAGGACAACATGGTGGTGAAATTATATTTCAAGGAAAAATTGATGAGCTGGAGCAAGCAAAAAACAGCCTAACTGCAAAATATCTCACCGGTATTGAGGTTATCCCTGTTCCAACGATCAGGCGAAAATCGGCCTCGTTTATTGAGGTGAAAAATGCACGCGAGAACAACCTAAAAGGAATCAACGTTAAATTCCCATTGAACACGCTAACGGTGGTTACGGGTGTGAGTGGTTCGGGCAAAAGCACCTTGGTAAAATCGATCCTTTACCCTACCCTCAGCAAGTTAGTTAACGGGTATGGTGAAAAGGCAGGACGCCATGGAAGTATTTCGGGCGATTACCATCGGCTAAAGGGTGTGGAAATGGTAGATCAAAATCCCATTGGGAAAAGCACACGATCCAATCCGGTAACCTATATAAAAGCGTATGAAGAAATTAGGAAACTTTTTTCGGATCAGCCATTGGCAAAAGCCAACTCGTTAAAACCATCTCATTTTTCATTCAATATGGAGGGAGGTCGATGCGAGGAGTGTCAAGGGGAAGGAATTATTAAAGTGGAAATGCAGTTTATGGCCGATGTAACGCTGGTGTGCGAAAGCTGCCATGGGAAACGGTTCAAAGACGATATATTAGAGATAAAATACAAAGGACTTTCCATTTTTGATGTGTTAGAATTAACCGTAGACCAAGCTATCGAACTCTTTGGCGCTCAAAAAGGAAACACTGAGCGAAAAATTGCCGATAAGCTAAAACCACTTCAGGATGTTGGTTTGGGATACGTACGACTGGGACAGAGTAGCAGCACCCTCTCGGGTGGTGAGAGCCAACGCGTAAAGCTGGCTTCCTTTCTGGGAAAGGAAAATGTTGGCGGTCCTTTCCTATTCATCTTTGACGAACCCACAACCGGACTTCATTTTCACGACATCCGAAAACTCCTCGACTCCTTCAATGCGCTGGTGGAGAATGGCCACAGCATAATTGTAGTGGAACACAACCTTGAGGTTATCAAGTGCGCCGATTACATTATAGATCTTGGGCCAGAGGGTGGAAAAGATGGTGGCAAGTTGGTATTTGCTGGAACGCCAGAACAACTAATCAGCTGCAAAGAATCCTACACAGCATCGTATTTAAAACCAAAATTAGAGAAGGTAAGTTAAAATACTACTCGTAATTTTTAAAAAACCTGCGTTAATAAGCGCTACTCCGTAGTAGCCATACATCCCCATATCTTTTGTAACTTTTCCTTATTCGAAAAACCTCAGAACGAACATCTTCAAGGATATCAGACGACTTCATTGAAACACGGTAAAGCCCCTGTTGATTTTGAAGTAACTGAGAATGAAATCCATCGTTCATCAATTGCTTCTGAAATTTTTGGGCATTTGCATGAATTTTAAAGCGCCCAGCTATCACATAGTATATTTCACTTGGCAGCGTCAAATTTGCTGTAGAAATAGAATTCATATCCTCCTGCCTAACAAGCACCTCTTGTTGTTTTGGCTCAAGGGATGCAGATTCTACAACTTGTGAATTAACAATCGATTTACTCGATTCACTAAAAGCAACTTCTCGTGTCGATTGGCAGCCTACCATAGTAAAGAGGCAGAGAACAATGTATGGGACTGTTCGCATAAATGCAGAAATTAATTGAAAATCATTTCAAGATAAAAAATGAACCCGCAACGAAGTGCGGGTCCTTTAACCTTCTACCTTAACCGAACCGCTGAACTTCCAATGTATTGACTATCTTTATAAACTTCAAATTTATAGACACCTTTACTTAACTTTTCGGAGGGGAGATAAACTAACTCCACCTGTTTGGTTCCCACGACTCCCAACTCTTTAACTTGGGCGAAAAAGTTATCCTTTGTTTCAGAAATATTAACCAATGATGACTTATTGTCTCTGGTGGTAATTTGCTTGCCATCGGGAGTCACAATCTTAAAACTTAAATTACCAGCAACATTTCCAGGTAAGTCGAAGGATAGAATAAGTTTTTGTGCTCTGCATGCCCGGACCATTAACTTATTATTCTTCCCTCTCACAGCCTCAATCCTATGATTATTGCTACTCAACGCTCTAAGAATTTTATTGTTTGCTACAAGTTCATCTCTATCTTTTGAAACCTGCGCGAGTTGTCCAGACAAGTTGGAATTCTCTGATTTAAGCTTATCGTAATCACTTCTCTGAGTTATTAAATCAGTATTAAGCTTATTGTAAAGTTGTTTAAGCTCAGACATTTTTACCTTAATTGATCGCAGCGAGACATTTTCAGCAATTAACTTGTTTAGTTCTCGTTGCCTTGTATCCAACTGCTGATTGAAACCGGCAATTTTCTTATCAAGTTCAGCATTTTTTCCATTAGCTGCATTTAGATCATTTTTAAACCGTGCAACTGATTTATCAAGGTTCAACTTCTCGGAGTACAAAGCTTCTGAAACAATTTTTGTTCCTATCATCTCTTTATTCAACGATCTGTTTTCAAAATCATCCCCCCAGAAAAGATTATTGCCGCAGACAATCCTCCAAATAGTAATGCCCTATTTCTATTTATCGTTTGCATATCAAAACTTTTAAAATGGTTAGTGCTTTCTCTGTAATGCAAACAAAGCCCACAAAAATTAAGGCGAAATGAGAATAGGATTAAGATGCAATTAATTTTAGGTAGCGGAAGGCAAGGTTACCAAAAAAGTTGTTCCTCTATTGGGTTGTGAAAAAACCGAAATTTCACCCTTATGCTGCTGTAGCAATTTTATAAACCAACGATAACCCAATGCCATGGCCCTTGGCACCTATTGCATTTTTTGCTCTATAAATAGTTCAAAAATCATTTTAAACCCTCGGCCAAAATACCCACGCCATTATCTTCAAAGCTCAATAAAAGCATCATATTCTTAACGTCAACTTTAACATCTACCCTGTGGTCGTTAGAATACTTACAGGCATTATCCATTAAATTACCGATGGCTGTTTTCAACAACAGATCAATTCCATCACAACTAAACTATGCTCATCGCAGATATTCTCGCTAAACACGATATTGATACTATAGGTTGGTCTCGCCTTTATTAGCTCAGCACGGGCATTCCAGATGGTATCGTCAATCCGAATTGGAAAAAAACAATAAATCGACAACATCCGAGCTAGCCTGAGCAAGTAGTAGCAACTTATTATACAGGCTGTTGAGATTTTTGATATCCTCAAGAACCGATTTCAGAGTATATTGACAATCCTCTTGGCTTCGTTCTTTTAGAAGAATCACCTCAAGTTGCCCACTAATTGCCGTCAATGGAGTTCTGAGCTCATGCAAGGGATTAGCAATAAAATTTTTCTGAATAGTAAATGCCTCTGCAATGCGCCGAAGCATTCCATTAAATGTCATTGCCAATCGAGCCAACTCATCTTTCCCATTCCCCCTTACATGAGGTAAAATCACATCGAGCAAAATAAGATCATAAATATTTTTTAGTGGCAAGTCGTTCCCCAATATGACCATCAAACGCTGCCTTAACAACAAAGCCCAACTCCTCCAGACCCTTTCTCAAAAACTCAACAACCTTTGGTTTATCTTCTATGATTAAATCGTCATGGAGAATAGTTTTTTAAAACGTTAATGTAAAGAGTATTCAGGGGTAAACAAAATGCCTTGGACTTGCAAATGAACGCTGCTTTTAAATATTCAAAACTCAACAAGCGCATTCATCAAAGCTATTATGGACATCAGCGGCTGGCACTATTTATGCCAAATACTCTTGAAAACAATATTTTACTGGCACCAACCTTACATAACAATTTTAATAAAAAATAGATAAGACAATTGCATTGCATCCAATTTTAGCGTACATTTCGCTACGGGATAGCTAATTAATATGGCTTTAACTCATGAAAGAAACTGAAGTTGAAGAAACCTTTCGTATCGTATTCGACCAGCTGATCGAAGGATGTCAAATAGTTGGTCCTGATGGTTGCTACATTTATGTAAACAAAACAGCAGAAATTCAATATCGTTGTTCGAAGGAAAAATTAGTTGGCAAAAAGTTTATAGAGGTTTGGCCAGATATAGCTGGTAGCAAGTTGCTACGGTTTATGAACCTATGTATTGAAAAGAAACTATCACACAATTTAGAAGAAGTTTTTAGCTTATTGGATGGAACTGTAAAACAATTCAAATTTAACATTCAACCAATCCCACTCGGAGTAGTAATTCTCTCACAGGAGATTGCTCCTCACCGAGTAATTACAGATGAATCGATTCAACATCTTGAACAATTTGAGCATGTATTTGAAGATGCCAACGTGGGCAAATCAATCACCATGGTTACTGGGGAGATGTTTGTAAATCAAGCATTTTGCAGCATGATCGGATATTCAGAGCAAGAATTAAAAAATAAAAAGTGGCAAGAGATTACACCTTCGGAAGAGATAAATACCATTCAAATCATTCTTGATTCCATACTTGAAGGGACAAAAAATACGGCCAACTTCACCAAGCGCTATATCCATAAAAACGGGTCCATTGTTTGGACAGAAATAAGTGTTGCACTTCATCGAGATAACCAAAACAAGCCCCAATACTTCATTACCACCGTTTTCGATATTACCGATAAAAAATGGGCAGAACAGCAGCTAGTTGAGCAGGCTCATTTTTTAAATCTACTGATCAACCATATTCCAGATCAAATATTCTGGAAAGATATCAACCTGAACTACCTAGGGTGCAACTTGGCATTTGCAGATGTTGTTGGATTAAAATCAACCAGCGATGTTGTTGGACTTTCAGACTTCGACTTTAAGCGCGATATAGCCCATGCAGAAGAATACCGAAACAATGATTTACTCGTAATTAAAACTGGTATTCCCCAGCTAAACTTTGAAGAACAATTTCACAACGCAGAAGGAGAGGAAGGATGGGTTGCTACCTCAAAAATACCTTTACGCGACACCAACGAAAACATAATAGGACTGTTGGGGATTTGCGTCGACATTACCAAACAAAAGATGGCAGATATTGCCATTCACACCAACGAGCGATTACTGAAATTGTTTATTGAGCACACCCCTGCCGCCATAGCCATGTTCGACACCAACATGAACTACATCGTAGCTTCCAAACGATTCCTATCCGATTATGATTTGGGTGATAGAGAAGTGGTTGGTAAATCGCACTACGAAATATTTCCAGATATTCCTGATCGATGGAAAGCCGTCCACCGCCGATGCTTAGCTGGTGCTATTGAAAAAGAAGATGAAGACCCATTTCCTCGAGCCGACGGTACCCTTGATTGGATTCGGTGGGAGATTCACCCTTGGCATATCCAACCCAACGAAATAGGTGGTGTGATACTATTTTCTGAGGTTATTACCAACCAAAAGATGGCTAGAGAAGCTCTTCAGGAGAGCGAAGCCTACAACCGAATGCTGTTTAACCAATCGGCTATTGGATTGGTGGTGAACAATATGGATGGAATAATTGTTGATGCAAATCCAAAATTTGCTCACATCATTGGCCGAACAACGGAAGGTTGTAAAACATTAACATACTGGGACATAACCCCATCAAGTTACAATCAACAAGAGGAAATACAGCTTCACTTTCTAAACACAATTGGCCGGTATGGACCATACGAAAAAGAGTATATTCATCGGGATGGTCATCTTGTACCTGTTAGGCTACAAGGATTACTCATTGAACGAAACGGACAAAAGTTCATTTGGTCGAGCGTGGAGGATATTACCGACCAAAAACAGGCAGAGAAAACACTGCGAGAAAGTGAAGAAAAATTCAGGAAAGCTTTCAAAACAAGTCCCGATGCGATAAACATCAACCGTATCTCGGATGGCATGTATATAGAAGTAAATAAAGGGTTTGAGTCAGTTATTGGATACCATTCCGATGAAGTTATTGGCAAAACCTCAGTTGAGCTAAATATTTGGAAAAACCCTGAAGATCGAATTAAACTTGTCACCGATCTTACAGAGAAAGGCTCCTGCGAAAATCTCGAGGCAGAATTTGTAACCAAAAATGGGAAAATTATTATTGGAAGTATGTCGGCCACCTTCATTGAGATAAATAATGAGAATGTCATTCTTTCCATTACCCGCGATATTAGCGAAAGGAAAAAAGCAGAGGCCACTATTCTCCGACAACTCAGCGACCTCACCATACTCAACCATGTTGCTCAGCGATTACAACTACGGTTTGAGCTACAGGACCTTTCGCATGAGCTAATCTCCATTCTAGAGCAGACTCTAAATTATGACTATGCTGCCATCTTGCTCATCGATGAGTCCAACCATGAGTTAATACCATTTGCTTACAGCTATCGGGAAAAAGGGGGGAAATTTACACAATCAGATCAAGACTACCTCGTTTCCAAGGAGATCACCGTTGATCAAGGTATAACAGGATGGGTAGTTCGACACGGCAAAAGTATTTGTAGTGGTAACATCAAAAATGATAAACGGTATATACCACTTCGAGAAGGAATCCAGTCAGAGCTCTGTGTTCCACTTATGGTAGACAACGCTGTTCTGGGCGTAATTAATGTGGAAACCATCAGATCAAATGCCTATACAAAGGCTGACAAACAATTGCTAGAAACCATAGCAGTACAAATGGCCTTAGCCATTAAACAAAGCAAATATCAACTACAAATTAGCGAGCACGCCAAAGAATTAGAGCTAAAAGTTACAGAGCGAACAAAAAAGCTTCAAGCTGCCAACAAGGAGCTAGAAACATTTACCTATTCGGTATCACATGATCTTAAAGCACCTTTACGGGGCATTGATGGCTATAGCAAGCTACTACTTGACATCTACGGACGCAATCTTAATGATGAGGCACAATCGTTCTTGACCATTATTCGTGATTCAACCAGCCTAATGAACCAACTCATTGAGGATTTGCTGGAATACTCAAGAATGGAGCGGAGCATTATTCAAAATGATAAATTTAAAATTAGAGATATAATAAGCACTTGTCTAAATTTATTTAGTGACGAAATTAAGTCTGGGAATTTTTTGGTCAACGTTGATGTGTCAAACATTGAGATAACGGCCGACTTCAAGGGATTATCCATAGCATTGCGTAATATGCTACAAAACGCCATCAAATTCACTAAAGAAAGAGCAAACCCTATAATTACTATCGCGTTGAAGGAAAACCCCTTAACATGGCAGTTAAGCATAAGCGACAATGGAATTGGATTCAATATGAAATACCATGATCGAATCTTTGACATTTTTCAGCGACTTCATAGATCGGAGAATTTTCCTGGGACTGGCATTGGCCTAGCTATGGTGGCAAAGGCAATTTCAAGAATGGGCGGAAAAGTATGGGCAGAGAGTGCTCTCGATATAGGATCAACCTTTTACATAGAAATACCAAAACTTATTAAGCATGAAATCTGACATTAATAAAAATCCAATTTTAATTATTGAGGATAATCCGTTGGACCTAGATCTAACATTGAGAGCATTTTCCTCGAGGAGGCTAGCAAACCCCATTGAAGTAGCGCGAGATGGAGAGGAGGCGTTGAGTTTTATACCCTTGTGGGAAAATGGAAAATCACTGCCCGTAGTAATTCTACTAGACCTAAAACTCCCTAAAATAAGTGGGCTCGAGGTTTTAGAAACATTTAAAGCACACCCCAAATTCAAGACTATTCCGGTGGTGGTATTAACCTCCTCGGCAGAATCGGCTGACATGCATTCAGCCTACCATCTTGGTGCTAATTCCTACATTTTAAAACCTGTTAATTTTGAAAAATTTATTGATATAGCCAAAGAGATTGAACTCTACTGGACTGTTTTAAATAAGCTATTATAGATAGCTATAATTACATACCTATTACCATGAACGTATTACTCCTTGAAGATAGCGAAATTGATGCAGGGCCTTACCAAAGAGGGTTGCTAAATGCTTTTCCGAATTTCATGATATCCGTTGCCCCCACACTTCACGAGGCTAGGAACTTACTTAAATCGGGAACCGCCTTCGATCTTGCATTGCTAGACATGAAGTTGCCAGATGGTAATGGGTTGGATTTACTTATTGAAATTAGGGAAACGGGGAAGAATATGGCTATAATTATGCTCACCGGTTCAGGTAATGAGGAGGAAACGGCAGTAGCTGCTTTCAAAGCAGGAGCAAACGACTACCTGGTAAAGCAAGATGAGTATATATTGAAACTACCAAATGTAATTGAATCAACCCTTCGTAACCATCAACGCAATCTACAGAAAACAGCCACCAAGATACATGTTCTGTACATTGAGCACAACTCTGCCGATATCAACCTAACTATCCGCCATATAAAACAATTTGCACCCTATATTCAGCTAGAGATAGTTCATTCGGCAGAAGAAGCGCTTTCTATTTTAGAATACAAAAATAGAAAGCTAAAGAAACATGATGTTTTATTGCTCGATTATAGGTTACCCGGACTTAATGGAATTGAGTTTATAAAAATAATTCGCCAAGAACGAAAGCTCAACCTTCCGATAATTTTAATAACAGGCCAAGGTAACGAAGAGATAGCAATGGTTGCGCTTACCTTGGGCGCAAATGAATATCTTGTAAAAGATGAACAGTATCTTAACCGGTACCCTCAATAGTTATAAATGCTTTTCAACAGCACGAGCTACAAGAGAAACAAGATGCTTTAATTGAAAGCGAAGCGCGATATCGCTTACTTGCTGAAAACTCGGGTGATGTAATTTTTACTCTTGACAAAAACCTAAAACATAACCTATATAAGCCCCGCCGTTAAAACACAACGTGGCTTTGATCCAGAGGAGGTTATTAAGCAGAAGTTATCTGAAATACTGACCCCAAAATCTCACAAAATATTCGTTAATAATCTCACAAATGCGCTAACTACCAATGACCTAATTGACCCAACTTCAATCTCCATACCAATAATGGAATTGGAGATGATGAAAAGTGATTCCAATACCATTTGGGCTGAAGTGAAGACCTCTTTATTGCTGGATTCCAATAATAAGCCATCAGGGATATTGGGAGTATCAAGAGACATCACAGATCGCAAGATAGCATCGGACCAACTCCGAAAACTTTCAAGAGCAGTGGAGCAGAGTCCCGTGTCGATCATAATTACTGATCTATCGGGAAATATTGAATATGTAAATCCGCGATTTACGGAGCAAACTGGCTACACAAGTTTAGAGGTCATTGGCCAAAATCCAAGATTTTTAAAATCAGGATATACAACTATTCCAGAATACAAAAAACTTTGGGAAGTCATTACATCAGGAGGCAAATGGAGAGGTGAACTCTACAACAAGCACAAAGATGGATCGTTCTTTTGGAGAAACAGCCACCATCTCAGGAATAAAAAATAGCAAAGGCGAAACAACCCCACTTTATAGCAGTAAAAGAAGACATCACCGGAAAAGAAAAAATATGAAGCAGAACTCCTGCTTGCTAAAGATAAGGCAGAAGAAGAGAGCGATAGGCTTAAAACAGCCTTCCTTCACAATATTTCTCATGAAATCCGCACACCCATGAATGCCATTGTTGGCTTTTCTAAACTCATCAACATAGAAGATTTGTCAGCCGAAAAACGAAACAACTTTGCTGACATAATTGTAAAAAGTAGCGAACAATTACTCTCCATTATTTCCGATATCATCAGTATTTCTACCATAGAAGCAGGACAAGAAAAAATTCACTTCGAACATTTCGATCTCAACTCCACGTTGCTTCTTCTTTTCAATCAATTTCAGATTAAAGCTAAAGAATTAGGAATATCGCTTAAGCTAGCAGAATTGAAAACAGATATTGAAACAGACATCTATTCCGATAGAATTAAGCTAGTTCAAATCCTCACCAATCTGATAGGGAATGCATTAAAAATTCACCAACCATGGATTCGTTCGTTTTGGATGTAATTGGAAGCAGGACTATCTTGAATTTTTTGTAGAGGATAGCGGCATTGGAATTGCACCCGAAATGCACGAGGAGATATTTAAACGTTTTGGTCAAGTTAAATCAGATATACCACAGCTATATGGAGGTTCTGGTTTGGGTTTATCCATTTCAAAGGCTTATGTCGAATTACTGGACGGCAAAATGTGGCTAACCTCCACTCTTGGCAAAGGCACTACATTCTTTTTCACACTACCATACAAACCAAAAGTAAAGACCAACTTGAATTAGTATAAAAAAGAGGGGAGGCAAAAGCCTCCCTTTTTCTATGGTAAATTCATACAGAACTACTTCTTAGGAACAATGGCTATGGCAGCACCGCGCCGGGAGCCAACTTTAGGGTAAGTGTTGAGCTGTTGTCCACGCTAAAGTTCTCTATCTTAAATACAGTTGAATTCTTGTCCCAATCGGCATCGTCGCCATCGTCGTAAACGGTGGCTAAGTAATGCTTTCCGGGGTCAAGAAAGTCGAGCTTTATGGTTAGCGTTCGGGCATCGCCATTGGTTACGCTACCCACAAACCAGCGCTCTCCACCCCTCTCCTTCCGAGCAATGGTGACGTATTGGCCAATCTCCCCATCCAAAACCTTGGAGGTTTCCCAATCCACCGGCACGTCGCGAATAAACTGGAATGCCGGATTTTGCTCGTAGTTCTGTGGCAGGTCGGCGGCCATCTGCACGGGGCTATAAATCACCACATAGAGGGCCAGCTGCTGCGCAAGGGTGGTGTTAACCTGATTGTGTGGCTTATAGGGTTTTAACTTTAAGTCGAAAATGCCAGGGGTGTAATCGATGGGCCCGGCAAGCATCCGGGTAAACGGAATGATGGTGAGGTGCTCCGGTGGGTTTCCTCCATCAGCAGACCAGGCGTTGAACTCCTGACCGCGCAGCCCTTCACGGGAAATAAAGTTGGGGTAGGTTCTGCGAATACCCGTTGCCATAATGGGCTCGTGTGCATCCACTGCAATACCATACTTTGCTGCGGTTTCCAGCACCTTTTGGTAGTGATTTACCATCCACTGTCCGTGATGATACTCGCCATCCGGAAGAATCTTTCCCACGTAACCGGTCTTTACAGCATGAATATCCAGAGATTTCATGAGGGCATAGGCCGTATCCAGCTGCCGCTCATAGGCCCGTGGCGTACCGGCAGTTTCATGATGCATAATCAGGTTAACGCCCTTCTCCTTACCATAGCGCACCACCTCCTTAAGGTCGTAGTCGGGGTATGGAGTAACGTAGCTAAAGGTGCTCTCACGGTCGGCAACCTTGCCCCACTTTTCCCAGCCCTCATTCCAACCCTCAACCAGAATAGCGCCAATGTTATTCTTGGCCCGCAAAGTCGATGAGCTTCTTAGCGTTTTCGGTTGGTGGCACCATGCCTACCGCTGGCCATGTCCCAGGTAACAATGCCCAGGTGCATTCCCCACCATATCCCCACATACTTGGTGGGCTTCACATACGATACATCGCCCAGCTTATTGGGTTCGTTGAGGTTTACCAAGCAGCTTCGACTCAATGAGCTCCCCTGCGCGGTCGGTAACCTGAATTGTGCGCCATGGAGTATTGAACGGTTGCCGCAACCCTTGGCACGGTATCCAAAGTCGGTGCCAACAAGCTTGCTCATCATCATCAGCTTATCAGGAAAAATTTGTAGCGTGATGCCAGGATAGTTGTAGAGGGCGGCCTCATGAAAGCTGAGGTAAACGCCATCATCGGTTTTCATTGTAATGGGCGTATTCACCGCATTATCCTTAATGGAGGAGATGGCTAGGTTGCCATCCTTCAATCGTTTAGCAACATCGATATCCTTAAAGCGAGTGGTGCTGTAGAGATGCTCGTAGCTGTCCCAGTCTCCGGGCTGCCACCAGCACATGGGGTTGCTTGTAAGCTGAAACTGGGTATTCTCATCGGTAATCACCATCTCCGACATGCTTGGCTGCTTTGGAAACTCATAGCGAAATCCCAAACCATCGTCAAAAACGCGGAACACGAGGTTCATTTGCCGTTTTAACCCACTACGCTCCTGCAGGTTAACCCGCAGCTCGCGATAATGGTTTACCACCTCGCGCTGCTCGCCCCAGGGCATAGTCCACGTTTCGTTAAACTCGCGCGTCTGCTGACCTGTAATTTTAAAGCCCGCCTTCAGCGATGGAGCCCCTTTAAAATCGAAACCCAGAGTGGAGGTTTCCACAACGGGCTTTCCTTATAAACAACTCGGTAGGCCGGCTCGCCCTTGGCAAGCAGCATAAACTCCACCGTTAGATCACCCGAGGGCGAAGAGATGGCCAGTGGCTTATGGCCAGTGGCGCTGAGTGAACCCGACCAGAGCATTGCCACCACTCCTAGCCAGGTGAAAATCAGTTTTGCTCCACTTTGCATGATAAATATTTTAGGTTGAAAAAAGTTCGATAAGGGCAAAGGTAGCAAAATGGGGCAAGCCAGCATTTCTTTGAAAATGGCAATACGGTCAAAAAGTGCGCAAACGATTACGGAGAGGGACGAATGGCCAAATCAATGACTTCAAAGATGGATTTGCCCATTCATTTCAACCTCAATTAAAGGATTGTGATGGACTCATTCACATTTGCTAACGCTTAAGATCAAGTGCAATAGGATAGATAAAAGAAAATCGGGCAACAATGAATAAAGAATTTTAATAACTTTGGTATTCAAACCATAACCTACAAAAAAAATGAAACCTATCTAATCCTGCCTTTCGTATTTGTAATCTCACTATTCACACTAACGTAGCTGCTCAGGAAATAAACAAAACCGACTCCGCTTCAACCTTAACAAAAACAAAGATGGTAGG
>Ga0268359_11399_pt1 | contig 70397 bp, 81 predicted proteins | sample BioMet11_FD_194416 | JGI IMG/M metagenome (GOLD analysis project Ga0268359, IMG submission 194416) | Sewage microbial communities from Oakland, California, United States - Biofuel 11 (PacBio Assembly) | ecosystem: Engineered > Wastewater > Sewage > Unclassified | place: USA: California | collected...
CGAAGGACCCATGGGATGGTGCAGACCCATCTTGACTGCACTGTCGATATCTTCTTTTGTTGCTATACCTTCTTCGAGAATGTGGATGGCCTCATTGATCTGAGGAAGCAGGAGGCGGTTTACAATATACCCCAGGACTGTTTTTCACAATGATAGGCTTTTTGTTCAGCTTCACAACAAGCTCAATTATTGACGATTAGTCGGTTCTGATGTTGCGGTACCAATCACCACTTCGACGAGATCCATTCGATGAACCGGGTTAAAGAAATGCATTCCAATACACTTATCCGGCCGGTCGGTCATTCCTGCGAGCTCATCTATTGAAAGCGAAGAGGAATTTGTCGAAAAAATTGCTGCGGGTTTGCAAACCCTGGAAAGCTCCTTGAAAATCTCCTTTTAAGAATAATATCTTCAGCAATCGCCTCGATAATGAGATCACAGTTCACCAGATCGGAATAATCGGTGGATATGGTTAAGCGTCGCAAGGATTTTTGTACTTCTTCCTCACTCATCCGTTTCGATATATTTTTTTGAATTTTGGCATATGCAACATTTTTACTATCTTCCGATCGTGTCTTCAAGACTGTCGGGAATCCATATTGGATCATATAGGCAGCAAGCTGGATACCCATCAGGCCGGATCCAACAACACCCACGTGCTGATCATGAACCGTGTATTCCTTAAGATCAATAACCTTTTCAAGGTCATATTTCTGAAACGATTTTTGAAATATTTTGTGACCTTTAGAATCTTCCAGCAGGTTTACAAAATACGGGACTTTTTCATTTCCTGTTGAAGGAATGAAAACTTCCGTATATCCAATCACTTTGTACCGGGTTTCTTTTATCTGGGTGATCTCGCGCCCGCAAAAAATACACTTTTCAACAGGATGGCTCCAGCATTTTTACAATGAATACAACAGTATTTCATGTTATCTCTCCAGAAGGGTAATCCCGCATGTTCCGCCGATGCCACCGATGTTCTGCGTTAAACCAATCTCGGGATCTGCAACCTGGCGGGACCCGGCTTCCAAACGCAGTTGTGTAACCATTTCAAAAATCTGCGCAAGACCGGTTGCTCCGATGGGGTGACCATCTGCTTTCAATCCACCATCCATATTTACGGGAAGATCTCCACCAAGTAAAATATCTCCATCCTCGATCATCTTTGAGGATTCGCCCGATTTACAGAATCCAAGATCATCTAATGCAAGCAGTTCGCTGATCGTAAAACAATCATGTACTTCGACAACATCGATCTTTTTGGGAGTGATTCCTGCCTCTTTATATGCCTTTGCAGCAGCAATTTTTGTTGCTAAAAATGAGGTCATATCTGCTCTTTCAGTCAATGAAATGGAATCTGTGGCAATTTGAGAACTCAAAATTTTGACATCTCGGTCATCATTTTTCTTATCGGAGATTACAATTGCTGCAGCTCCATCTGAAATAGGACTGCAATCGAAGAGGTTCAAAGGAGATGCAATCATTTGAGACTTTTTAATCATCTCCATCGTGACATCTTTATGATAGAAATGAGCGAGAGGATTACGGTTTGCATTTTTATGATTGATATATGACACCTGCTCAAGCACATCATGAGTAATTCCATACTTCCGCATATATTGTTGGGCAATTAATGCATAATTCGCCGGAAAAATCAAACCATGTTCGTAATCATTCTCATGATCACTTGCCATGGCAATGGCATCCACAGGAGACATGAGATTTGCCCCAGTCATTTTTTCGACACCGATAATCATAATATTGGGTGTTTTTTTGAGAGAATTTAGTGCCTGGTTTAAAGCAACACTGCTGGATGCACAGGCTGTTTCAATACGGATAATTGGTATGTTAAGGGATGGCAGAAGTGAGGCAATTATCGAATTAAAATGCAGTTGACCATTGAGGGGACCGCCCAAAAAATTGGAGACATAAATTGCATCGATATCCTTGATATCAAGGGGGCTGTCTTCAATCGCATTGAACATTGCTTCATAGGTCAATTCAACAAGAGATTTTGATAGTGTGCCAAATTTTGTTCTCCCAATACCATTAATGTACATTATTACCTCCCACTCTGCGAAGAATAAATGACATCTCTTAACATCACTTTTGGAATATTGGCGGTTTTTTGCAGAATTTTTTCTATTCTGTTTTCCACGATACGTCCTTTAATCAACCAGTAAAACGGGCGGTTGTTACCAACAGCCGGAAATTTTTCATAAGAAATGTCAATCGGATGAAAATAAAAGATGGTCGTTCCTCTCCTCAGGCTTTGTATTAACCCACGATAAATTACCGTTTCTCCAAGAAATCGTAACATCGGTCCCCCGGATGCAGGAATTTTAATTCCTATATCGTAGTACGCAAAAGGACATTCGATAATTTCTCTAACGTCATGAGAGGGTACCAATTCGGTTTTCACCGGGAAATATGGGGATGATCCTACATCGGTTAACAATGAATCGGTTTTGTTATACAGGGAATTCACGGACACAGAAGAATCATACAGAAAACCCATTTTTTCTAATCTATCGATCATCCATCCTGCGATGAACGCGTTGGGAGCCCGATATCCAATTACGCTCGTTCCGGCAAGTTTTTCAAGAATGCTTTTAGCGGCACGGGTCTTTTTCTCGAATGTCTTTTGCTCCATGAGAGTATTTTTGGTTTTTGGATCGATTATGCATTCATGGTGTAATCCATGACAAGCGATTTCATGTCCGGCTTCAACAATTGATTCAATAAGCCCAGGGTAATTCCGGGCAATATCAGCCACGACAAAAAAAGTAGCTTTAATGTTGTATTTATCAAGCAATTTCAATACCCGATGAGTAGGTTCAGTTAAATAATCGTATCTTCCCTCCCAATTCTCAAAAAAAACATCCACATCCTTATAGACAGAAAATGGTGACCCACAGACGGATGGGATGTGGTACCAGTCTTCGATATCTACGGTTATTGCTAAATTATTGGGGGTATTTTCAATCATTTACTCGAACATCCCCTCATTGTAACATTACGCATACCACCCATTCGTTCCTCTTTCCTGCTGCATATCAAAGAACATGGCAAAGAAGATGCACTGGATCCCAAGCCCAAAAGCAATCAGCGAAAGAAGCGCGGGTACGAACAACTGGCCGTGTTCCACAAATTTATGGAACAGTGAGAAGATCCCTCCGATGACCCCGCACACGCTGAGCACCGCCCCGAATATATAGAAAAATACCAGGGGGTGGAAGTTCAAAACCACATATTTCATCTTCAGCCGCCAGAGGAAATCATGGAGGAGAAGACGAGAGAGTTTCACAATATAGGTGCTGTATTTGATTCCCGATTTTTCCCGCCCATAGCGCGAGGGATGAGGAACATTGATCACCCGGAAGCTCAGGACATTGAGTTTCACGAGCATGTCGTTGCAGTAGCCATAGCGGGGATAGATATCATCGAGGTTGATCCGTTCGAGCGCTCTTTTCGAGATCGCGGTATACCCGTTCTGAGGATCCATCATCTGCCAGTACCCCGGACGCTATCTTTGTGAGCATCGTCAGGATTGTGTTGCCAAAGAACCGCCACTTGCTCATTCCCTTGCGGTACACGGGATTAACCAGCCGGTTGCCCATGGTGTAATCGCATTTCCGGTCGATGATGGGATCGATAAGATCGGGGAGGAATGCCGGGTCCATCTGGTTGTCCCCGGCCATCACCGCCACTACATCCATTCCGTCTTCAAGCGCCCGCTTGTAGCCGGACACAATCGCCGCCCCGACCCCGCAGTTCTTCTCATGATGGATAGCAACAATCGACGGATCCTGGCTTGCATAATAATCGATTACTTCCCGGGTCCGATCCTTTGAACAGTCATTGACCACATACACCCGGGTAACAAAATCCGGTATTCCCGCAAGGGTATCACCGATTAAAAGTTCTTCGTTGTACGCCGGAACGACAACTGCGATCTTGTTCCCCCGGTAGCAGGGAAGAACATCCCCGTCCTCTGCCGCCGTTGAAAGATCATATCGGGGAACAATGGGAATTTCCCGGATCGCAAGGTTGTGGCGGGAGAACAGGGTGATCATCATCGGAGCGAACTGGTCACTCGTTGGCAGCAGGTCAAGGAGGGCTAATGCATGGACACCCAGTGCCCGGATTGTAGATGCAGGATCTGTGCTATGGAATTCCGCGGGCCCCTTCGACAGGGAATCAGCGTTTCCATTGGTGTTTGAGAGATACGGGGGGATCGCTTTTCTCCCGCCAAGGTTGTGGGACCCGATAACAAGATCTGCGGACCCGTCAAGCACACAGGAAACAAGTCTCGGGATATCACTCGCATGGTGCTGCCCGTCGGCATCGAGCATCACGGCAGCAGAACAATTCTGTTCCCGCGCCTTTTTAAGCCCCAGGAGAAGGGCATAGGTCTTCCCGGTATTTTCCTCAAGCCGGATAACCTCTGCCCCGGCAAGAGTGGCAACTTCAGCGGTCCGGTCCTTTGAACCGTCATCGACAACAATCACCTGGCTGACATATTGCCGGGTCTTAAGGACAACAGATCCAATCGCAATCTCTTCGTTATATGCCGGAATAACTGCGACAACACCGGGATATTTGGCCGAATGCAATGGCAATTCCGAATCCGTTATGGGGGGGTTTTCCATTAAAAGAAATCACCTTCACCAAGAGTATATGGATCATCCAGAATATTATACAGGGTAGATCAATAAATCCTTAACAAATACGGGAATATTGTTCACCTTATAAATATTAAAAATATTTGGGTTGTTAGTAAAAAAGATAATGAACTCTCCTTAACGAACCGGCTTATTGGTAACCCTTGTGGATGATCCTGCACAACGAGCGTACGGGGCGAAGCCCCGGGAGCGTCAGCATTTTCCGGGTCCAAAACCGCTTGAACTTTTTCGCATTACATTTGGGGTATGCAATTTTCACCATTAATCACTTGTAAATTCTTCTTAAAGGCAGGGGCTAAAACTGTACCTTGCCCTAAACAAAAACGGGATCCCCTGGACATCAATATTATTTTTGGTTTAGATCACAATTATCATCATCGCTGCTTTTGGGATTCACGAATATCTGTGGATATCCCGGTATTCTCTCCTGGTTACAGCCGGCCATATCGTTTATGGGCATTCTCTATGGGCATGAAAAGATCGATGAAAACGCTATCTCCCTCAATGTGGAAAAACGCCGTGTAGGTGTGGGAAATATGCATTCTCCAATCATCTTTGGAAATGCGCTCAATATCTCTGGCGGTCTGCGGATCCTCCAGCTGCATGAGATGTTCGGCGATGATTCACTGGGATTTCTCCGGAAGGCCTTCTATATACTTCTGAACCCGCGGTTTAATCCTGACCTGCACGTTCCCGCTCCTTTATGATAGCCTGAACTGCGGTGAGGGATTCGAGCGGGAGATAATCATCTTCGGCACGGGCCGCCAGCATATCAGCATGTAACTGCTGCTTCCTGCGCTCCTCAAGGAGACGGGTTACTGCATCATCGAAGGTTTCCCCCGCCATTCGTAATCCATTGATCTCCCTCCAGTTTTCGGAGGACAGGTAGGGCCTTACTTTTGTTGCTTCCATACATGGGATATCTGGGATATATGTCCTAAAAAGACTTTCTTTGATTTTCCCACACAATGTACTTTTCAGGAGTAATCCGCAGGATTGCCAGATCTATTCCGATATGCAGATTCCTTTGCAGGCACACTAAACCGGTTTTACGAACGGGAAAAATACCGGGAGATTGGAGATAACCGGATGACAGATTGTTATTTGGTGACGATATCCGGGGATGGTGGATTTTATAGTATACCCCCCCATAATGAATGGACAAATTGAGAAAGTGATTTACAATTTGTCCAATACAGAAGGAGGATACCGGCCATGATCAAAAGGGATGCGGAAGAGAAACTAAAAAAACTTGCAGCAGGTTTTCCTGCGGTGGCAGTCATCGGCCCCCGCCAGTCTGGAAAAACCACACTCGTCAGAGAGAGCAGTATTTCCCGATAAACCGTATGTCCTTTTGGAAGATCCCGATACCCGTGCATTTGCAAAGGAAGATCCACGGAGTTTTCTGGCACAGTATGAGCGGACCGGTGCGAATTATGGATGAAGTACAGCGAGTCCCGGAACTCTTTTCCTATCTTCAGGGCAGTATTGGACAAGCACAACAAACCCGGGCAATTTATCCTGACCGGATCAGAGAATTTTTTATTAATGGAAAGTATCTCACAATCACTTGCCGGTCGCATCGGAATCATCAGGTTATTGCCTCTCTCGATGAGGGAGCTTTCCCGCGAGGGAATCGCCATCAAACCGTATGAAGAATACCTCTATCGCGGCTTCTTTCCCCGGTTGTATAGTAGTACTACGATCGAACCGGCGGATTTTTATTCGTCGTATATCCAGACATATCTTGAGCGTGATCTGCACCAGTTAAAACAAGTACAGAATCTTCAGCATTCCAGACTTTTATGAAAATGTGCGCCTTTAGGAACGGTCAGATCGTGAATTATTCCTCCCTGGCACAGGATTGCGGGATTACGCATAATACCGCAAAAGAGTGGCTGTCACTCCTTGAAACATCGTGTATCATTGTCCTTATCAGGGCGCATCATAAAAATTTCAATAAGCGACTGATAAAGATGCCCAAACTTTACTTCACGGATCCCGGGCTTGCCGTACATCTTGCAGGGATACCAAACTCAGATAATCTTCGCTACCATTCATTGAAAGGAGGTCTCTTTGAATCGCTGATTATCACCGAGTTCTTGAAATACCGGTTCAACCAGGGAAAAGAATCCTCCCTGTATTTCTGGCGCGATCAACACGGGCATGAAATCGACTGCCTCATCGAATACCGGGGAAAAGATCTGATCCCCGTTGAAATAAAATCCGGGAGGACCGTGAATAATGATTATTTTAAAGAGATCGCATACTGGAATACCTTATCGGGGAATGTTCCAGAACGATCTTTTGTTGTGTATGGCGGGGATCAGTCACAGCACCGCATAACAGGCCGCCTGCTCGGGTATACGCATCTGGACCCGGTTTTTGAGTATCTTATGTGAAGTACCGGTGTCAGGAGAGACAATCAATTCCCTTTTTTTTACTGTTTGTCAATGGTATTGGTAAGGAACCGGTCAAACATACCAATTTAATTTATCCCGCATCGCGAATTTTTTTGTGATATCGGATGAGTGGGTAGTGTCTCTATAATGCTTGTAAAATCAGCAGCCACGGTATCCAAAGAGATCATCTCACGTTTCACAGATAAATACCGAAAATGGGGAATTACCGGGACTTTCCGAAAATAAGTTCCTGATCACACCAGCGGATAACATTTTTCGGCTCTGTCGAAATCCTCTTTTTTTGATTTGTCCCCCCCTTACGCCAGCCCTGCCCCGTGGGGGCTCACGGCGTATGCGATGGAGGGGGGATTTCCTGTTCCGGGAGCTGCCCAAAAATTCAGGTAATACAACATCATCGCTAAGCGGGGCGCCACGAGCGTGCGGGGCGGATCCCCTGGAGCGTCAGATAACTCACAATGATTTCGACAGAGCACATTTTCTGTAATTATTATTGCCCGCTGGTATTCCTGCTCGCTTACGGGAGTAAGTGTTTAAGGACATCGTGTTTGCGACAGCAAATCCCGTACGTTTTTGCAGATTCTTTTACCGTATCGGGAATAATAAATCCCTTTTTTCAGGGGTGTATCGTGACGGGTTCCCGGGCGCATTAACTATACCGGAAGAGCGGGAATTTAAGAAAGAGTCCGTAATCGGTACAGGACTCCGGCAGGGTGCGGGAATCACAGCCGCATAAAAATTCAAGCGAATGAATCCCCGGTTTCTTCGGAGAATACACTATGCATACAGCCTGGTGAGATACACACATGGCAAAGTCCGATATTCCGGCCACTTCTCCCTCACATAACAAACGTTAAGTCCTTTCTCACCCACATAAAAGTACTAAGGGTGAACGGGCATATGGCAAAAAAGAAATTTAATCCGATTGACGTGATCGGGAAACCCTACAAAAGGGGAATGCTTCCCTATGGAGGGGGGGTTGCGAGAGGGAGAATTGCATTTGCAGTCAGTGAAGAAGAATATACTGAAACGATGAAGCGCCTGAAAGCAATTCACCCATGAACTCCTCTGTTTTTCTTGACACCCCGGTATTCTTTCAATGCGTCGAATATCCACAGTTCATCACAATATTAGAACATGCGATTAATGCAGGGTACAAGATTCAGACATCTATATCGGTGCTCGGGGAAGCGCTCTCCCAGATGCACGAGAAAAAGGAGGCAATGAATTATATTGCGTATCTGAACCGGGCACTTGATGACTGGAATATTGTAATTCAGTTTCCAAACGACTACGTACGAATCCTCTGTTACCAGATGGGAGAAGAAGAGATCGATACCCGGATGATCCGCGAACCTACGGATCGGACGCATCTGGCATACGCGATCGCGTATGAATCCGACTATTTTCTGACATCGGACAAGAATCTTATCCGATACAGGATTCCCACGTCATTGCAGCAGGCAGGTTTTAAAAAGCCGGAGACTATGCCACTTGCGATGTTCAGGGATACCGTACTCAAATAACTGAAGAGATGTGTTCCCTTCGGGGTTTGACGATGCCAAAAAAATCTAAAAACATTGACTTGCCCGCTTATCCCGGACGTCCCGCTGTTCTTCACTTCAAAGGAGATGGTGCCGGGCGCGAACAAAGTCCATGGGGGACTATCTCCGACAGACAATCTCCATCGTGCCTATCGGCTGACGAGCGGTAAAGTTTAACTGTTTTTCTCGATCCCTTTCGGCTTTTATCATGGATGTGGGTATCCGTGACTGGTTCGCGGGCGCAAAGGAAAAAAACCGGAAATTGGTGGCGAACCGGAAAGTGCCCCAGGGTCATTTTTTAAAAAGAAGGAGACCTCCCGAGGTAATCTGATGTTTGATGCGAACGTGAACAACGGTAAAAATCAACCTGTATGTACATAAAAAAATAAGATGTACGATAATCCAAAAAGGAAACGATTACAGAAGGATCGTCTGTACGCCACATTCGTTTGCACAGCGTGCCTGCTTGCGATCTGCAGTAACAAGGGTGCAGTGATGTGCCCGGGCCTGCGCGATGAACAGTGCATCGTATACCGGAATTTCCTCAGCAAGGGCAATTGCAAGTGCATCGCTGCTGTACTGTGTACCGGATTCCAGTGCCAGGGGGCCCTGTGTATACAATAGTTCCAGAGCCACATACAGATCGGTTGCCTGCTCTTTCCGGAACAATCCGCAACGAACGGATTTCCAAAGGACATTTGCGGATTCAATAACGATAAGATCAACGCTCGTTGGGGAAACCGCTGTAGTAAGATACTCTTTGACATCCTGCCAGCCTTTTTCGTGGAGCAGGTATTTCATGAAGGCGGATGTATCAATGACTATCACGATCAGCCCTCACCAGCGCTGCGACAGACCCCTGAGGTACCTCCGGGAGTTTTTCAAGTCGTGCCGTAACCGAAGCGAGCACATCATCCTTTTTTTTGTTTTCAATCCGCTTTTTTATAAATTCCCGGATCTCCTCATTCCAGTTGATCTGGCGACCAATCTCCTTCATCTCATTGCGTGTTTTTTCAGGAATACGTATACTGATGACCCCATTCATACCATCTTATTATGATTTATTTGTATTATGATTTTCTCATTTTTGTATTACAATTATGTGAATGTCTGCCGGAAGAAAATCTCTAAAAAAGAAGATTCCCGCTCATATTTTCGGAGCAGTACGGATCGATGCTACATTATACCAGATGTGGCAGGTGCCCCTTATGGGTACTTTTTCGGGCAGATTATTCCCCTCTGTAGACTTATTACCCCTTACGTGACGCCTCAGGGGCTAAAGCCCATCACGCTTGTAGCGCCTCAGTTTGCGACGATGCGGTTTTACCTTGAAGATCAGAGGTGTATTTTTCTGTACCGGTAATCCAGAGATATCACTTAGCGCCCTAGCCACCAACGGGGACAGGAACTGGCTCAAAAGGGGGGCGATCTCCCGATACAGGTTTTCTCCAGAACAAAAATATTTCTGCTCTGTAGAAAACCTATCCAAAACAGACGTTACCGGTGACCGAAAGATCTAAGGTACAGCGTCTCCTTCAATTGATATGTCGTCAAATCAGAAGGAGACAATTAAGAAATCAGCGAGCCGGAATATCAGGTTTATCCAAGCCACGAGATCGGTTGTACAATCGACCCATCTCAAACCCTATTCCTGCAAGTTTTCAAAGAAGACGTATACCCAGAATCAGCTTCTTGTCCTCATTCTCCTCAAAGATTTTAGGAACCAGCATTACCGTGAGTTCATTGACGATGTGAGGGATATGGAACACGTTCAGGAAATCCTGAATCTTTCAACCATACCCCACTTCACCACACTCCAGAAATTTCTCTGTCGGATAAAATCTCTGTATCTCCGACTGACATTCAAAAAAACAGTGAGTCTGTTCTATACCACTGACGATAAAATTCCGATAACCGCTATCGATTCATCCGGGTTTACCAGTGGGTACTGCAGCCACTATTTTTCAGAACGAACCGGGAAACTTCGAAAACACTTTCTCAAAACGTCGATCTCCGTTGACACCGAACAGCAGGTAATTACCGGATTTATCACTTCGAACAGTCGGGTCCATGACACCCGGCATGTGGAGAAATTACTTCGGCAATATCACAAGCTCCGAAAGTCCGACTGTTACGTCATGGATAGAGGCTACGACTCTGAAGCGATTCACCGGCTGATTCGCGAATACCTTCACGCCAATTCGGTTATCCCGATCCGGTCCTGGAATAACGAGATCGTTGGGGGTACCTATCGTCAGGAAATGGCTACTCAGTTCAATCATCTCATCTATCCCAGACGTCAACTCGTGGAAACTAAATTCTCCGTCATGAAAAGAAAGTTCAACGGCGATCTTAAAGCGAGAAAATTCAGAATTCAAATCAAAGAAATCGCTATCAAAATCATTGCCTGCAACCTTCACAGGTTCTAACTGTTTTTTCTTGTCGAGGTTTTCTACAGAGCAAATATTTCATAAAAGCCGGCCGGTAGGTGAATTAGGATTACATTCCCGTTCCCTTTTTTCCGGCTTTTGCCCGGGATGTGTGTATCGTGACTGGTTCGCGGGCGCAAAGGAAAAAAACCGGGACATAACCGGCCCATATGTCCGTGATTTTCGGAGGTAATCCCAAGAGGGATTCGATCTTACCGGCGTATCAGAAAAAATTGCTCGAGGTTTTGTGAAAGCGTGTCGATAAATGTTCTCCAGTCCGGTCGTCTCCCGCGGGGGATAAAGTGATTGGTGGAATTCCCGATATAGACCGCATTTTTCCGGAGGTCGTGCAGTTTCCCGAGGAGATCGCCAGGGAAGGATTCGGGAGGTATCCGGTAACTCTTTTCTGACAGGGCAAGTGCCCGATCGAATGCCGCACGATCAATTTTTTCTTCGAGACAATAAAAGACATCGTACAGGTCCTTTCCTTCACCACGATTGTACAGTGCGATCATCTTCCGGGCAAGCAGATCTTCCAGCGAATAGATCGTAAAAAGCGTCGGGTGAGTCTCTATAAAAGGTGACGCCACCAGCGCGTCCAGGGTTTTTACCGCGCGGGACCGGGTAAGGTAAAATTCTGCCATAACGCGGTCCCGGTCCCCGAACTCATTAACATACAGGCAGTCAAACCGTATCGTTCTGTGGAGCAGGTGGGGACCGTCTGTCTCAAACCCCGGTATCGTTTTCATCCTCTCGGTAATGGAGTCAATTTTTTCAGGAAGCGGACGTTTTGATATCACATCAAGATCGATGTCCTCTGAAAAACGGCAGGCACCCGATTTTGCCAGGTATGCACGGTTTAACGCCGTGCCGCCTTTCATAACCACATCTGGAAACCGGGTACGGATTTCACCAAGAAGTATGGATATCTTCTCATCCTTTGAAAGGTACTTGAGCCCGAGCCCGGATTTTGCCGCAAGATATCGCAGCAGTTCCGGATCAGCCATGAGACCACCAGGAAAAGATATTATCTGTACCTATGTTGTCGACCAGCATCCACGATCGTACATAGGTCCCGGACCCGGTGCCGGATATGGCCAGCCGGGTATTGTTTTTTATGCGCTGCCGGAAAAACCCAAGTGCCGTTTTGGGGACGACTCCTGTCCGCAGATTCAGCATATCCAGGATATACCCCGTTCTCTGGCAGAGCGAGGATGATTCCCGGGAAAAATAATCGCAGAATTTCTGCCAGTCAAGAGACGGCGATTGGAATAATGCCTGGGTAATCACCGCGTACCCCCCTGAGTACTGGGGTTTGTAAAAACAATCAAAAAATGTTTTTTCAGGTGTGGATACGTATACACCCTTATGAAATGTCATGCCGGTGCACCGTTTTCCCATCGCAACACACCGCAGGGTATACTCTCCGACCGTTGTTTTTCCGGACCGGTTTTTTGTCACCACAAAAACCGTGAACGGTTCGTAAGAGATGAGATCATATACCCGAAGGGCAGATGAAAAGCCAACATACCCCGGACAAACCGCGAGTGCAAGCTGCAGGGGGTCCTGGACTTCCGCGTTTTCTGAAGGTGTGCCCGAAACCGTAAAGATTCCTTTTTTTATCCGGTGCAGATACCCTTTCTTTGCAAGACCGGCTGCGGTTTTGTTGAGAGCGGGTTGAGGAATATCCGGGAAAAGTTCCTGCAACGAACGGGTCTCGATAACGTGCCGGGAGGACAACACGGAAAAAATGGCCTGTTCTCTCGGTGTGAGATAGATGTTTTTCTTCACATTATACCGTTTTGGGGAGTTATATTAATAAAATTTTCTAAAGGCTCCGGTGCATGCATATCCATTGCCTAAAAAAACGTTTCACCGGAGGGTTCAGGTAATTATCGCAAGTTGATTACAGGAAGACCCGACAACGATTTCATAGGGACTCTGACTGACACCATAAAAATCCCCGGGATACTTTTTCGGGCAGAATATTCCACTCTGTAGACTTATTACTCCTTACGTGACGCCCCAGGGGCTAAAGCCCATCACGCTTGTGGCGCCCCGGTATCTGTTTTAAAAATCCTTCACTCAGCCGGTAAAATATACTTCAGAAAAGAAAACAAGAGCCGGTTTGTGCAGTGAGGGCGTCATTAATCTGCTATCCCTGATTCGTAACTGAGCACCCTTTGCGATACTGCCGTATTACCTAATCTCATGAAATAATTTGAATTCTTTTGATCGGGCTCATAATTTACGGGAAGGCCCATCACAGGAAAAATTTTTGTGGCATCAAATGATGATTCGCCAAAAACAAACGCCGTCCAAAGTTATTCATATTTGCCATGTGTATCATATGATCATGTCAATAGTAAAAAGAATTCCGGTTACCGAACCGGTATGGAGGGAGCTTTCCGAGATGCGATCCGCGGGCCAGACATACACAGAACTTCTGGAAGATCTGATTGAAACCCGAAAAAAGGAGCGGCTTATGTCGGATATGAAACGCATTGAAGAAGAGGGTACCTTTGTCCCGCTCTCGGAGATTAGAGATTGACTTTTACCATTCTCATCGAACAAAAACAGAGCGATAAGATTAATGGATTCGATGAAAAAAGCCGAAGAATAATCAGGGAAAATCTGGATGGTCTCTCAAAGGATCCCTACCCCGGGAAACGGGGGGATAAAGAAAAGTTTTCTCTACGGGACGGATATATCCTTTACCGGCTGCACATTGGAAGATCAGGGACTGCATTTTACCGGGTCTATGATACGGAAAAAGTTGTAAAAGTGCTGGAGGTTATAACCATCGAACAGGCCCATAAAAAATACGGTCGGTTCAAGTCATTATCTTAAATAATTCTTCCAACATCCCGTACTTCTCCTGTTAAATTCACCGTATTGCCAAGGCAGTATACCGATATGCAAATTCCTTTACCGGGATACTAACCCCGTTTTATGAAAAGATTGGGTTCGGGATATCCGAATTTGGTTGTCAGCAGGGAGAAGGCCAGCGCCACGGATACCAGCCATATTGTCGATTCGGATCCGCGGGCAGACAGTACCCTTATCTATGGTAAGCCCTCAGCAGTTCCAAATCAGGAACACGAGAAATAATTTTGGGAGAGACAATCCCATAAGATTCAAGTATGAACCAGTAAAATTTTAGTGTATTATGCAGGGGGTATTATCTCCCGGGCATACATTCCCCGGGAAAAATAACCCAAAAAAGGAAAAACCTGACCGACACACCCTTCTGCTCCACAAACCTTCTATAAAAAATATCATAACCGGATACCACCAGTCATTCCCAAAAAAATTTGTTGACCCCATGGAGATACTGCACACCCATGAAAAAGAAACAGCTCGCCCTCCTTGCCCTCACCTGCTGGCTCTTTCTCGTATCCGCTTTCATGCTCCTTGCCCGGACCATCGACCTTGAAATCTTCTTTGTCCTCTGGCTCATCGGCCTCCTCGTCATTGTCGAGCTCCTCGATGCCGGCAGCGTCCGGCCGCCCTGCCTGCGCTTTCTCAAGTTCCTTATCGCCGCAGGTATCGTTGTCTTCGGTCTTATCGTGGCACAAAAGATCATGGAGATCCTGGCAAAATGACAAAACAGGCCACCCTAGTTCTCGTATCCCTTGCGGCAGCCTGTGTGGCGCTTATCTGCCTTGCGAGCTTTGCCACCCATCCACTCCTCTATAGCACCGCAAACGAGTCCAGAGAGACAGAATACCACCTCAACCCCGACGTCCTCAAAGAATCCGGAATCAACAGTACCACCGACATCTATCCGCTCATGGAAGACATGCTCGACAGCTCCGGCGATATCACCATGAACATCAGGATCCGGGATTATGACTCCGCACAGGCCGCCCTCGCAGATTACCAGCGCTACCGGGCGCGGCTCGACCACCTGGTCGTCACCCTCGATATGAACCAGAGCGACATCGACACCTTTGTAAAGAACTCGCAGACCCAGGGCCAGATCTACCAGCAGCTCATGAACGATACCGCTACCCTGGACGCGTTAAACGATCTCGAAGTCCGCTACCAGAACAGCGAAAACCCGGAGATGACTGCATCGGTAAAATACCAGGGAGCCGCGCTTCGGAACCGGATCCATGATACCTACCAGAAATACGAACAGGTTCACACCAATACCACGACCATTAGTACACGCCACGGCATTAATTCCACCAAATACACAGACAGTTTGAACGATGTCCGGGCTGTCGATAATGAGGCAGATGCTGCATATGCCGATGCACCACAGGTCCAGCATATGCGGGCATTCAATGCATCGACACCCTTCCTTACCCTTGCAGCATATCCCCATAACGTCACCTATCTGGATACCATTGTCCTGTTCGGGTATCTCAATATCGAGGACCTCAGCACCCCGGTCGCTATCACCCTTGACAACACCACGCTCGTGAACATTACCGCAGATGACACCGAGGCTTACCATGGATCCATCCTGGTGGAATCGATCCCAACGGGCACTCACACCCTCATCGCGTATGCCTCAAACCTCACTTCGGTCCCGATACCGATCACGGTGGAACCGGTCAACTCCTCCACGACCCTGTCCGTAAAGGCAATAAAGGGCATGACTGCGGCACTCTGTACCGGTACCGTCACCGCTAACCACCCGGTCCGATATGCACCGTATACCATCGAGGAAGGAGAAACCATCCTGTCCCTGGGAACCACCGACGGGAAAGGTGCCTTCAACACCACGGTCCCCCTCTTTACCGGGACACATATCCTCACTGCATCATACTCCTCTCCCGTCATTCCGGTCAATGCATCGCGAAGTCCTCCCCAAAATGTCACTATTACGGAAATTCCGGGCATTGCACCGGGATCATCAGGAACCTGGTTTGGCACGGTTATCGTCTGGGCAGCCTTTGTCATTATCCTTACCCTCTCCGTTGCAGGGGCATACTGGTACCTGAACAGAACAAAAACGGTTGTACCTAAAGATCCTGCCACCCGCTACGGCCCGATCCCGGACTACGAACGCCCTGAAAAAAAGGAGCCCGTAAAACCCACCACCCTTCCCGCCCGGCTGGAACAGGCAATCCTCTCCGCATTAAAACGGGAAACCCTTGCCACCCGGTATAACAAACTATTACGGTCAGCCGGCCTCTCCGCGGCAGCGCATCAGGTCTACCGGATCCTTGCCGGACGGATCGCGGGAAAACTGGGCATCGGGCAGTTCCAGACGCTGACCCCCAGGGAATTTACCGGGCGCTGCACAGAAAAAGGTGCACCGGCCTCCCTGCCACCGTTTATAAAAACGTACGAAACAATCCGGTACGGGGGAAAGGCCGACAATACCACCCGACTTGCGTTTGAGGCTGCCATGACTGCACTTGACCGTGAACTCAAAGGTGATCGCGATTAGGCACATCAACGCCATTGCTTTCTGCCTGCTCGCTGCGGCCCTGGCAGTCCTGTTTATCCACCTCACCACTACCTCCGATGAATTCGGCAGGTACAACCCGGACTGGAACGGTACCAGCACCTTCTTTGACTCCTTTGACCGCCATGACATAACAGAGATCGCAGATCCTGAACTGCTCAAAACATACACCAACAGTACGCTCCTGGTCGTGGCACCGGATACGAAATTTTCAGATGCAGATCTCACGGCATACCGGAATTTTGTCCTGCACGGGAACACGCTTATCCTTGCCGATGATTTCGGCAGCGGGAATATGCTCTTAAACGGCCTTGGCTCTTCCCTTACTATCCTCCCCGGCGATCTGGAAAGTGTCGATCGTGCATACAACGACCCGGCAATGATCGTTGCCTACCCCGTTGGCCCGACAATTCTCTCCCCGGAGAACAAAAGCCTGGTCCTGGACCGTGCTGCAGCAATAAGGGGAGGCGATCCCGGCTTATCCACCAGTCTTTTGAGCTGGGTAAATGTGAACAGCACTGCGGGAAGCACACATGAGCGGACCTTTACCCAGTACACCGTAGCGGCCCATGAAAGCATCCTTAAGGGCGACATCTATGTGATAAGCGACCCCAGCATCTTCATCAACGGTATGCAGAGCACCGATAAACCGTATGCAACCGCAGAGTACATCGAAACGCTGGCCGGAGACGACCGCCGGATCCTGATCGATACCTACAGCTCCAGAGCATACCATGTCACCGGGATACGCGGTATTTTTCAGGAAATACAGACAAGAACAGATTATAAAGTGATCATTGCCGCTGCACTCCTGGGTATCATCGGGCTTGCATGGCGCAGGAGACAAACCTAAAAAAAAGGAGTATTATGACAGACAGGCAGTACCTCTCTGAAGCAGACGCTGCAGAAATAGCAAAATATTACACCCGTTCTTTGGATACCATCGGCAGATATATCGTGGGGAACCGGCAGGTCATCGAAACGATCCTTACCGGGATTCTTGCCGAAGGCCATATCCTCATCGAAGGGGTCCCGGGAACCGGCAAGACCTCGATTGCAAAGGCCGTCGCGTTTATCTCAGGGTGCGATTTCAACCGTATCCAGGGAACCGTGGATGTCCAGCCGGCGGACATGATTGGCGTCCGCATTTACGACACCGTGACAAAGAAGTTTACCATGCAGAAAGGGCCGATCTTCTCAAACGTCCTTTTAGTGGATGAGATCAACCGTATCAACCCCAAGGCACAGAGTGCATTTATCGAAGTCATGAGCGAGCGGCAGGTCACCATTGACGGGATTACCACCCCTCTGCGCCAGCCGTTCTTTGTCATCGCGACCCAGAACCCCCGTGAGTTTGAAGGGACATTTCCCTTAATCGAGGTCCAGCGGGACCGGTTCATGTTCAGTCTTAATACCGGCCACCTGGACAAGGAAGAGGAACTGATGGTTGTCCGGCGCGCATCCGATAACTACCTCTCGAATAACGAGTATGAATTTCTCCTTGAACCGGTGATCTCCCGGGATCTCCTGGCACGGATGATCGGGATGGTCACCACCGTCCGCATTGAAGAACCGGTCCTTGCCTATATCCGGGACCTCGTAATCGCGACCCGGCACCACAATGATATCGACCTCGGGGCTTCCTCGCGTGCCTCGCTTGCCTTTGTGCGGGGTGCAAAAGCCCGGGCAGCATGCCTGGGCCGGACCTATGTACTCCCCGATGACGTCAAGGCAATCGCCCCCGCAGTCCTCACCCACCGGATTCGTCTTTCCTCAGAAGCAGAAATCGAAGGGATCCGCACAGACACCACCATTACCGAGATCGTAAAAAACACTGAGGTGCCGTAAAACTGTGAGGCCGACCCGCTGCACGTATGCCCTTGCTGCCGCTTCCGGTATATTTCTGGTCTCCGGGCTTATCCTCGAGGACCCGGGCTTTCTTCTTGCCGGGGCCTCGCTTGCAGTAATCCCGCTTGCTGCTGCGGTTCTCTTTCAGAAAAAGGTCCGATCCCTCCTTGCCTCCGTTTCCGTAAACCGCCGGCCGGAGACCCGCACCGTCCGCCAGGGCATGGCATGTACCATTACCACCGGTATTGCCTGCATTGTCCCGGAACAAACCCGGGCAGATATCCGGGAGATACTTCCGATCGGCCTGATCCATCCGGATACAACCCCGAAGATCTCGCTCCCCACGGAGTCCTCTTCAACGATGACCTATACCCTCATCCCTCTTGTCCACGGATCGTTAGGGATCGAAGGTATCCATATTGAGATTACAGACCGGTTTTTCCAGACCGGGACGGATATGACCGCCCCGGCATATGCCGGGCCGATAATCGAGGTGTTGCCGGTACCACTCTTTGCCGGTACCGAGTCGCGTCCGGATCTGAGCGGGACGCTGGAAAAGGACCGGTTCAGCATCTACAAAGGGGCCACAATAAGGTCGTTCCGGGACTATATCCCCGGAGATGACAGCAGGATCATCGACTGGAAATTATCGGCAAAATACGACAGGGTCATTGTCCGGGAATATGTGGCACAGGAGACGGTGCCGGGGCTCATCGTCCTCGATCTCCCGGACCGCTCGGCCGCATACGATACCGGGGATTTTACCCGGCTCATCAACCGGGTCACCGGGCAGGCAGACCAGATCATCCACATGGCAGGCAAAGTATCCATACTCCTGATCTCGGGGATAACCCTTGTCGATATGCTCCTTGACGAGCGGCACCTCCCCCGCGTGGTCACCTGGCTCCAGAACGAGGCCCACCCCAGGAACAGGGTATACCACACCTATCGTCTCGAAACAACCAGGGATATCCGAAAAACCCGGCACACGATCCAACGGGAACTGGCTGGTACCACCCCACAACTCCGGGACTTCCTGGAAAGGTACGACACGGTCCTCTCCCAGAACAGTATGCACCGGGAAAACTATGTATTCGATCTCCAGTTCTCCCGGCTTCTTCTGGCAAACGGCCCGTTCCGGGAAATACTGGTTTACAGCCTCCTTACCGGGGATGTAAGCCATGTCCGTCATATCCTTGCCGTTGCAGAGGACGCACATGCAGACAGCCGGCTCATCTCGTCGGCATTCCGGGACCCGGCCGCCCGGCGCCGGTTTTCACGAATCGCCGGCAGTACACGGATCGAGGCGCTCGCATGAGTTCTGTTCCGGCACTGGCAGCGGGGTGGGCGCTGGTCCTGCTCGGGGGTATGCTTGCCCTTCCCGCATCCCCGTCATGGCCCGCGCTCCTTTTTGGATGCGGCCTCCTTGTTGCAGCACAGATCCTTTCCCCGGATAAAAACGACCGCCTTATCGTAAGGGCTTTTGCCGGTGTCCCTTTGGTCATCGCCCTTGCTGCGGCCGCGTTCTGGGCGGGCGTTGTTGCCCAGGCCGGGATCCTGGTGCTTATCCTCTCCCGGGAAGATATCCTGCCCACAACCCGCATGCCGGTCCTTCTCGGTACGGGTATAGGAAGCGTTCTTGTTGTTGGGGCACTTATCGGTTTCTTTGACCGCATGCTCCTTCCCTTCATCCTGGTATGTATCAGCATCCTTGCCGGCACCGGTATCCTCTGGGTGAGGCTGTACCGGCTCAAACGAATCTACCGGAGGAGTCCAAATCCATGAGATTTTTTGACCTTCACAAAGTCCAGATAGCTCCCCTGCTGCTCCTTGGTACAGGCGCCATTCTTATTGGCATAGCACTTTTTGGTGCCCGTGAAGGGATCACTGCGGCAGCAGTTGTCATTGCAGGCACGATCTGTTTTTTTGCCGGCATCTTCATACTTACCTTTGCCGGGGAAGAGACCTTTGATACCCGGATGATATCCCTTCTTCCCGTACAGGGCATCATCAACGTCTGCCGGCTAACCGCTGACCTCGGCATCCACGGAAATGCCTGGTTCCTTCCGGAAAAATACCACCAGGGATCCGGCGTTGTACAGGTTATCCCGGTTGCACAGTATAACGGCGAACCGGTAACCGGCGATTCGTTTTTGGCAACCGGCTCCGGGGGGGTTATCGTCCCACCCACCTGTAATCCGCTCCTTTTGGATTTAGAGGAACGCTGTACCCTGACTGCCCCGGCCGAACCAGCGGCGGTCGATGCCCTTTTTAAGGAACTGGCCACCGAGGTTATGGGCTGCGCGGATGCCGTAACCATCGTCCGTCGGGAGAACCTTGTCACGGTAACCCTGACCGGTTACCGCTTCATCCACGGGTGCCGGGAGATCGCGCGGGAATCCCCGCGGTGCTGTATCACCTGCCCCTGCCCGGTCTGCAGTCTCTTTGGCGTACTCCTTGCAAAGAGCAGGGACTCACCCGTAGAAGTCAGAAGATGCGAACCTTCGGAAAAAGAGGATCAGGTTACCGCAATATTCGCCTACTTATGAGGGTGTACGAACGGTAACCCACAGGTGGAGGTCCCGGTAACTCTGGTTGATCCGGTCCATCCCGGTCACATCAGATGAGGGTACTGTTTCGTTAAAGAGAAGGAAATCGACGCGGTTATACCCGGCACCGGTAACCGAAAGCGAATAGGGATCCACAGACGTTGCGTTATCTGCTACAATCCGGGTAAACCGTTCAGCAAGGTCCATTGCTTCGATGTGCGAGGAATTGGTTGCCGGATCGAACACCATCTCGGTATCCCACACCTCAACGGTATAAGTGATATTCCGGTACTCGTGGTTGCCGATTCCGATGTACATTGGATACGATGATCCGGTAAGGACTGTCGTGGGGTAATCCGCAGCCATCTTTTTTTCGCCCAGGATATAAAATTCCGTGAACTTCTCGCCTTCCTTGGGAACCGCGATAACGTATATCGTGGTGATAACAGCAGCAAGGATCGCGACGATAAGAATAATACTAAGCGCCCGGTCCAGTCTGCTGCCCGACTGGGGGAAAAGCTCCTCTTTTGCCGCAGCAGAAACCTCCCGGAACGGGATGCGGTACTGTTCATCCCTTGGCAGGATCGCGCGCCGGTAGTGGGCAACGATGAGCATCGCCGCAGAAAAGATTACCAGCGATACAACGATCGGGTCCAGCCGGATACCCCAGGGCGTGTAGTTAAGGCCCAGGCCGATGAGGGGGGCGACCGCGATGGAGAGGCCAAATGAGAGCGCGATCCGTTCGATCTGATCGATATCCGATTTTCCCGGGAAAAGAGCAGCGATCAGGCAATAGCCGGGTATAAAGAGCACGACCGGCAGGGCAAAGAGAATGCGGAGTGGGGTTTCATTCAGGAACGGGACATATATGAATACAACCGCCGCGATAATCCAGAGCGCGGTAAACACGAGATCCGGTGCCGGACGTTCCTCGATAAATGCTCGGATCAGCTGGTCAGTGACGGTATCCTCTGGCGGCATGATCAGGTGACCTCCCGGTTTCGGGGGAATTGTCTGTACGCCGGATCCGTGGTCGAAGGGATATGGTATTTATACCAGGGTAACGTTTCCGGGAAATGCACATACATGGGGGAGAGATCAGCCGGATATACATTCGTCTCAGGGGCATATAAGCCCAATGAGGCGGGGTTCGATGTTAAGGGCACCCCGTACTTTTTTCTCCCGGATTGTTCCATTATTCAGGACCACTAAATTCACATAAACAAAATATTAATCTGATAAAAAAATAATAAGAGGTAACACATTTAGTGGAAGGTGAATTTTTGATGCTTCAAAAAAGCAGTTTACAGAAAATGGTAGTACGCCTGCTACTGGCAGGTATACTCCTGATGGTATGCACGGGAGTGGCACTTGCTGCCGATGTATCGTTCAGTCCGACAAGTGGATCGTTAATCACCGCAGGGACGCCTGTCTCTGCAACCATAACCGGCGTTTTGGCCAGTGACCCGGTAAGTATTGCGGTCACTGCATCAGGAACTACGGCAACGAGTTATGGCGTCCCCAGTTTTACCATGCCCTTCCAAGTGGATGGCAGTACATTTACAATCAGTGGATCTAACGTGAATACTATATCTCTCAGTGTAGCAGCCCCGGATGGTACACACAGTGTTACCAATCATGCGCTCGGCACCCTGTTAAGCGGCTATACCGCACAAGCCGGGACATATCACAACAATGGTGCCTCAATAACCCCCACAATTTCAGGACAACCCACTTCAGTCACCGTTACGCTTGCAGGGAATGCACACACACCTATTTCGGGTAGTACCCTTACTTGGGACACCACAGGGGCGACTGTGGGATCAACCATAACGATAACTATTGCAGGCCAGAGTGCAACCTACACGATTGTTGCCCCGACACCCGAACGCGATCCTAATACCGTGGGTGGCTCCGGTGACGGCGCCCCAGCAGCTGGTCCAGCAGCTGCACAGAGAGGTGCCCTCCAGCAACAGCAGCAGAGTACTGCAACATCAACCGTTTCTGTTACTTCCACCGGTTCGGTGGGCAGCGGAACGCTCTCGGCCGGCTCCGTCCCGGGTATGGCCGGATCTACAGCCAGCTGGACAAGTACGGTTTCTTCCGCACCGGCCAGCGGGGCAACTGTGACAACGGCAATCTCTGCAAGCCCGGGTTCTCAAGTCCAGGCAGCAATTCAATCAGCATTGGGTGCACAGGGTTTACAGAGTGCTCCGCCAGCATATTCAATGACGGTTACCTCACAGGGAACTACGCTGGGCCCGGGAACGCTTACTATGACAGTACCGACCTCATATGTAACCGGACTTTCAGCGGGAGGTTTCGCACCGGGGATTGTTCAGGTTACTGATGGCGGGCAAACGAATGTGTTCACGAGCGGCGGGGGATTAACGATGAGTCAGGACGCCGTAACCGGATTGACTACATTCACTACAATAGTTCCAGGTTACTGTACCTTTGAGATTACGGGAGTCAAACCCCTTGCATCTGCCGCCGGGAATACAACGGTGACGGCGACACCGTCAGTGACATCAGCAGTATCGCAGTCAGTTACCATGGCACCGACAACAGTTCCAACAACCTTAACTGCACCAGCCAAGGCAACTGCAGCAAACGACCCGCTGGCATCCTTCTTTGCTCCCCTCCTTAACCTGTTAAACCTGGGATAAGCAAACAGGGCCGGGAATCGTTCCCGAAATAAAAATACTTTTTTTTGGATTCTTTTGTAAACATCGATCATGACTTTTCAGGAGGAGGCAAGAGGGTTTTAAAAATATCACCATAACGGAATATCTGTCCTTAAAAAAAAGCAAGAAAGATACATATGGGATCTGCACGAATAGTATGAGAGCGGGGCCATAGGGTAGCCTGGCCATCCTAGGAGACTGGGGGTCTTCTGACTCGCGTTCAAATCGCGATGGCCCCATTATCGTTGTTGTTTTTTGGTGAGTTGTGCCGTGAAGATTACGGAAACGTGTATCGATTGCCTTGTTTCAAGGGTTGAAATGGAATGCGGCCTTGTCGGGGCGGACAAGGAAACGACCCGCCGGGTCTCGTCAGCCTGCCGCTCGTACCTTTTATCCATTAAGGATGAACCACTCACCCACCCGCAGATCGCAAGCCTCGTCCATCACCGGGCCTACGATCTGCTCGGCTCGTCCGATCCGTTCGAGGCTCTCAAAAAACAGGGAAATCAGGAGGCACTCGCTGTCTGCAAAGAGATCCGGCCAACGCTTCACACGTTCCGGGATTATGTGCTCGCCTCCGTTATCGGAAATACGTTCGATTACGGGGTCAAGGGACATACAGTCACGGACAATTTCTCCGTTTTTTTAAAGGAAGAATTTGCAAAAGGCCTCGTTATCGATGACACCGACAGGATCCTGCCTCTCGCGCAAAATGTGGTTTACTTAAGCGATAACTGCGGGGAGATTGTCCTCGACCGCCTCCTGATTCAGTACCTCAAAAACCAAGGCGCACATATCACGCTCGCGGTCAAGCTCCTTCCGGCGCTCAACGATGCAACCCTTGAGGATGCACACGCCCTCGGTCTCGACCGGATCGTGGATTTCCTCACCACAAACAGCACAAAAGCAGAAATCGGTCTCTGCCCGGAAGAAGCCCCGCAGGAACTCGCCGCTGCAATAAAAGACTGTACCCTTATTATTGCAAAAGGTATGGCAAATTTCGAATCCCTCTTTGAGCGGAACGATCTTCCCCCCGTGGCGTACCTGATGGCGGCAAAATGCAGGCCCGTTGCGGACATGATCCATGTCCCGGTCGGTTCAAAGATTGCACTTCTTAAAGTGTAAATACCGAAGAAAAAGTTCCATAATGTTTTAACTGCCCGGGCCCATCATTACACATGGTACTTCTTGAAGGAATGGCACTGGGATGGCTGCTGATTGTCATCGGGGCCATCCTACTCCTGGTCGAAGTGCACAGCCCGGGTTTTTTTGCCACGGTTCCGGCAACGGTACTGATCATCCTCGGTATCCTGCTCCTGTTGGGAATTGATATCTTCAATTCCGGCTGGGGCGTTGTAATCGGTGTAGTGGCAGCCCTCTGCGCTGCAGGGATCACCGTATGGATGTACAGCCGCATCACCCCGGAAGGGAGCCCGACCACCCTCAGCCGGGATTCGCTCATCGGAAAAGAGGGCCAGGTCATTGCCGATGTCGATGCGACAACGATCAAAGGCAAGGTCCGGATCGGTACAACTGACTGGAGCGCCCATTCAAACGGCGCTGTAATTCCTAAAGGAAAAACCGTCCGGGTCGTCGATTCGGAAGGCGTTCACATTGTTGTTGAGGAGGTATAAGTAAACCATGGCATTTATCGAAACATTACTTACCATATTTCTGATCCTTGTCATCGTCATCATCTTTGCAAAAGGTGTCGTTATCATCCAGCCATACGAGCAGGGTCTCCAGATCCGGCTCGGGAAATACATCGGGCGCATGAACCCGGGGTTCCGCTGGATCGTCCCGTTCGTGAGCGACGTGACAAAACTCGACCTGCGGACACAGGTTGTGGATGTGCCCAGCCAGGAAGTGATCACAAAGGATAATTCCCCGACCAATGTCGATGCGATCGTCTACGTCCGTGTGATCGATCCCGAGAAGGCCTACTTCGAGGTCTCGAATTACCGGATGGCAACGGTTGCCCTCGCCCAGACCAGTCTCCGTGGCATCATCGGGGACATGGAGCTTGATGAGGTCCTCTACAACCGCGAGGTCATCAACACGAAGCTCCGGGACATCCTTGACCGCGAGACCGACCAGTGGGGCGTGAAAGTCGAACGTGTCGAGATTAAGGAAGTGGACCCGGTCGAGGCCGTCAAGAACGCAATGACCGAGCAGACCGCTGCAGAACGGGCACGGCGTGCTGCAATTCTCCGGGCAGACGGGGAGAAACGCTCCGCGATCCTCAAGGCAGAAGGCCTGCGGCAGAGCATGATCCTCGAAGCCGAAGGGGAACGCCAGAGCAAGGTGCTCCGTGCCGAAGGGGAACGCCTCTCGAAGATCCTCCAGGCTCAGGGTGAGGCACAGGGGCTGCGTATCCTTTCCGTGGGTGCAGCGCCGCTTGACAAGCGTGCGATCACCGTGCTCTCGCTCGATGCGTTAAAGACGATGGCAAACGGGCAGGCCACGAAGATTATCTTCCCCTTCGAGGTCTCGCAGTTGATCCGGCAGGGTGCGAAGTTCCTCGGCGCCGATGAAGAGACCGCAGAGGAGGTTTCGGGCAGGCCGGTAATGGACGAGAGCATCCTTGGCGATATCCCCCGACAGGAAGCGGTGGATGCGATCTTAAAAGAGATCCAGGATGCCGTGCCCAAGGTTTCTGAAGACGAACTAAAAGATACGAGCAAGCGCCGGATTCCATCGGAGAAAAACGACGGAACCGAGCCTGTCTGAAAGAAACTGAAAATTTTCAACCTTTTTTTGGTTCTCTTTTTCCAGAAAAAATGTTGTCTTGTAAGAATCCCCGTTGTCCGGGCCATCTTCCAAGGTTCACGTACCCAAAACCTCATCAACGTGTGGCACGATACCCTCAACCGGGAACGGGAATGCAGGTGAAGATATGACAGGTACCATCGGCGTCCTGACCGGGGGCGGGGACTGTCCGGGGCTCAATGCCGCGATCCGGGCGGTCGTCCGCAGCGGGATAAAACAGGGTTACACCGTCACCGGCATCAGGAACGGGTGGCTGGGGCTCATTGAAAACAACACTGTACCGCTGACAGACCGGTCGGTCTCCGGGATCGTTTCCCGGGGAGGGACGATCCTCGGGACCTCACGGACCGATCCTGTCGCATATCCTGAGGGAGTAACAAAGATCCGTCGGGTCATGGAGTCCCAGGGGATCGCTTCGCTTGTCGTTATCGGAGGCGACGGAACCCTGGGGGCGGCCCACGAAATCTCTTCCCTTGGCATCCCGCTGGTCTGCATCCCCAAGACCATCGACAACGATATCCTCGGGACCGACCGCTCGATCGGCTTTGACACCGCGGTATCTATCGTCACCGAATCTCTCGACCGGCTCCATACGACCGCCGAATCCCACCACCGGATCATGGTAGTCGAGGTGATGGGAAGGAGCGCCGGATGGATTGCCCTTGCCGCAGGGATTGCCGGGGGTGCCGATGCCATCCTTGTCCCGGAGGTCCGGGTCTCCATGGACCGGCTCTGCCAATCGCTGAAAGCCCGGTACGATGCAGGAAAACGATTCTCGATTGTCGTTGTAGCCGAGGGGACCCGGCACGAGGATATCGCAGGGACAATTGTACCGCTCTGCGACCGCGACGAATGCGGCCATGAAAAATTTGTCGGCATCGGGAACGTGCTCGGGAAAGAACTGGAAAAGAGGCTTGAGATCGAAACCCGCGTCACCGTGCTCGGCCACGTCCAGCGCGGCGGAAGCCCGACGGCATTTGACCGTATTCTTGCCACGCGCCTCGGGATCGCTGCCATCGACCGGATCCACAACGGGGAATTCGGGTGCATGGTCGGAGTACAGGGAAACAGGATCGTTTCCGTGCCGCTGGAATCCATCGTGCACAGGCCAAAAGGGATCGACACCGAGGATTATATCCGGGCTGGAATTGCAGCCGGTTGGACGGATGGATCGGACACATAACCTGCTTTCGCCAGATTCACGAAAACGTGTCCGGAAGATCCGTTTTCCATGAATAGCCTTGGCATGGAAATTGTCTATTGTAAAAAACAACAATAAGGGATTGCGGGTTTACCCCGGGATATCCATGAATCCCTATGAATACCCCAGCGCGTGCATGATCTGGGGAAGGGTAAATGCCAGGACAAGGACCAGCAGCATGGCGTAGCTGACCATGAGGACAATCGATCCTGAATATTTCATGAGACCGCGGGGTTCGAGGATCCGCTCCACGCTCTCCTTGAAGATATACCCGCCGTCAAAGGGCACCAGCGGCAGGGCATTGCACAGGCCTACCGTGATGTTGAACCAGGCACACCAGAAGAGGATCTGGATAACCTGCCAGTAGCCGGGGAACGGGACGCTCCAGGCAACGGCATTTGCCGAATCATTGACAAGGATCAAAAACTGCCCCCATCCACTTGGATCGAGGATCACGTAGACCGGGACTGCCAGCATGGCAATAAATCCGAGCGGGCTTGCAAATCCATTAAAGATCCTCTTGATCCCGGCAGAATCATAGTAGGTCACACCCATGAACCCGCTCTGGCTCTCTCCTGCATCCTGCGGCCGTGAGGTCAGCGTGAGCTGGTGCGATGAGGATATCCCGTCTTTTTCTGTGACAATCACGACCTGATCCCCGGGATGTGTGGTGTTGAGGATCGTAGACACCCCATCGATCGTAGTCACCGGGATGCCGTTGACACTAAGGATCACCGAATCGGCGACGATGCCAGCCTGGTCCGCGGGATAATCCTTGTACACGGTGTTTACCATGGGTGTCTGGAGCGGCACTGCCATGCCAAGGAGAAGGACGAGCATGACAAAACAGGCAAAACCCGCCACCATGTTGTTGGTAATACCGGCTCCGAGCATCCGGATCTTCGGCAAACCATGGAGTTTCTCAAACTCGGTCTCATCCGGTTCGACAAAAGCTCCTATCGGGATAACGCACCAGAGAACCCCGATAAAACTGACCTTGAGTTTCTCCACCCGTGCAAGGATCGCGTGGCCGAATTCATGGATTGCCAGCGTGAAAAAGAGGGCCAGCCATACGGCAATGGTAAACGGGATAAACTGGTTTACCCCGGGGATCACAAGGATATTCCGCGGATCGTTGACCGCAGTGGGGTGCTGGGGAGTGACCACGTTGCTGTACAGGGCAAGAACGAGCAGGACCACCATTGCAACCGAGACAAAGATGACAATGACAGCGCCGATAGTCCCGTACACCCGGAGGAACCGGTGGAACCGGGTAAAGCGGTCGAAGAATCCCACACGCCGGCTCCGTAGCGCCATGATCGGGCCGTAGAAAACAATATGATCGGCCCAGAGTTTTTTTGAATGAATATAGTACGCAATAACGGCGTAGACAACCACAAGGGCGACAAGGATCAGGATCCAGTCCATCCATATCAGTTGGCATGGCGAACCTGATAAAGGAATGGAGGTTTATAAAAGAGGGCAAAATGCGGCTGAAACCGGGCGATTTTTAAAAAAATGCCGCAAGGCTGCTCTGGGACTTTTTCCCGATCAGCGCGCTTACGGTCTTCCAGCTTTTGCGGGCTATGGGAGGAGGCACCCGGTGCTCATCGATGTATGCAGAAAGGAACGCGATGGTGACCGGGTCGGACGGGTACCCGCTCCCGATATCGCCATACTTTTTGGCGAGTTTTCCGATCTCCCGGTCCCTTGTGACCTTGGCGATAATGCTTGCAGCAGAAACGACCGGGAACCGGGCATCGGCATGGTGCTCGGATACGATCTCGCAGGGGTCGGCAAGGATGGCTCTTTACGGTCTCGGCATACCGGAGCGGGTTGCACATCGCATGCATCGACATACGCAGGTATCCGGGGCAAGCGCGGCAATCACCTGTGCATGGGCCCGGGCAACGATGGCGTTCATCGTCATCTCGCGACGGGTGCTGTCGATCTCTTCGGCCGGCAGGATGACGATGGCGGTTTTGCACCGCTTTTTTATCAAAGGAAAGAGCCGTTCGCGTTCGGCCGGTGTGAGCAGTTTGGAGTCCTTTACCCCGAGATCGGCAAGGATTTCAGCAGAACGTAGCCTTCACTCCTGCTACTACCATCGGCCCCAGCACCGAGCCTTTCCCGGCTTCGTCAACCCCGCAGATCACGTTACCTAAGGTCTGTTGCGCAAATTATTTCAATGGCGATGATGGTAACCGGTAGACATGTATATTATCATCGTGGGGCTCGGCGGCATCGGACGCAGCCTTGTCAAACAGGCGGTCGAACACGGCAACAACGTTGTGGTTATCGACCACGAGGAAGCCCGGTGCAGTGAGATCCTTGAGCACTACGATATCCTTGGCAATCACCGGCAATGCTACGGACAAGTCAACGCTCGAAGAGGCCGGGCATCGACCGGACCGATGCTTTTGTTGCGACTACAAGCGACGATGCAGTCAACCTGATGACCTGCTGGCTTGCAAAACGGTTCCATGTCCCCTACCGTTGGTCGCGATTGTGAACCAGTCCGCCCACGCGGAATTTTTCAAGGAAGTAGGGGTCCGTATCAGCGAGAACCCGGACGACCTGGTCGCATCGCGCCTCTTACTACTGGACCGAAAACCCGCAGCTCCAGCAGCTCGCCTCGATCCCCGGAGGCAGTATCTTCGAGATCGTTGCGGATGAAGGAGCACCGATCGTCGGCCATGAGATCCACGAACTCAAGGTAAAGGACTTTGTCTTTATCGCCATCAGGAGAGTCGGGGGATCGCTCATTATCCCCAGCGGCAACGTCAAGGATCCAGGCAGGTGACACCTTCACGGTATTTACCAAAAAAGAGGCCGAGGACGATTGCCTGCGGCTCTTAAACAAACAGTTAAAAAAATCAGCGGAGTGAGGCCGCAAGCGTCCCGAGCTCCACGAGCAGTTTCGGGTTGGCCTTCAGTAACTCTTTTACGAGCGAGAGCGTGGAGAACTCTTTTAAGTCGAGCTTTGAGACCGAGTGGATGATTGCGTTCATCTTCTCATCGGACTGCTTGATCATGTACTCCTTGATGTGGTAATTGCGCTCGATGGTCTTGCCCATCGGCGACGCCCGCCACGCCTTGTCGTATGCCATGAGCGCTTTTTTCGAGGTATCGCCCTTTGCAATGCAGGCCGCTGCGGTCTCTGCGGCGAGTTTACCGGTAAACATCGCATTGTAGATGCCGCCGCCTGTCAGGGGATCGACAACCCGGGCCGCATCGCCGGCAAGCATCAGGCCGTCGGCAACCGTGCAGTCCAGCGGACGGCAGACCGAGACGCCGCCGACAATACACTCAATGGTCTTGCCGTGCGGGAACTTCTGCTTCACGAACTTGTCGAGGTAGTCTTTTGCCCGGTGACCCTTGCCGCTCTTCTTGCCGGAGATCCCGATGCCCACGTTTGCCGCCCGTTTGCCCTTCGGGAAGACCCAGAGGTAGCCTTCGGGAGCGACCTCGTTACCGATATAGAAGATCGTTGCATGCGGGTTGATGTCGATATCAGCCATCACGTACTGGACCGAGCTCATGATCTCCCGAACCGGGACGGTCGTATCGATGCCGGCCCACTTGGCAAACTTGGACTCTACACCGTCTGCAGCGATAACGACTTCCGCGTTGACCTTCTGGACGTTGCCGCAGTACTCGAGCTGGGCGCCTTTGACGCGTCCGTCCGACATCAGCGGGGCCGAGGCCCGGGTCTTGACAAAGACATCAGCACCGGCTTCTGCCGCCTGCCAGACCAAATCCCGGTCAAAGACCTTGCGGTCGAGGATGTAACCCACTTTTCCCCCGGCCATGGAGGATTCGAGCGTCATCTCAAAGCCATCGGGAGCGACAACAACCGCTCCGGTCATATCTGCGGAGATCCAGCGCGGGTCAGGCGCGATGAACTCGGCAAGGGCTTCCTTTCCGATGCCTTCCGCACATCGGACCGGGGCGCCGATTGCGGGGCGTTTCTCTACAAGACAGACCGAGAGCCCTTTTTGCGCTGCAGTCCTGGCAGCGATGGCACCGGCCGGGCCGCCCCCAACAATCAGTATATCGTATTTACTTTTCATGCACGACCTCCAGCGCACCAAGCGGACAGACCTTGGCACAGATACCGCAGCCCGTGCAGTTTTCTTCAACAGAAAGGTATGCGTCGATCAGTTCCAGTGCGCCTTCAGGGCAGACTGATACACAGCATCCGCAATACCCGCAGATATCCCGGTGTACGTTGAGCATTGATCGAATATGTTGGAGGCCGGTTTCATTAATCTTTACGGCTTGTTCCCCCGAACGGCAGGAGACAGGCCGGCGGGAGTACTGAATCAAATTGGAATCTTTTAAATAGAATTACTAGGAAACCTACTTCCTGCTACTCGACCAGGCACCAGTTACGGCTCACACGGGCAAGTCCGTCCCTCTTTCGTATGCGTAAAAAAAGCCTGTAGGGTAAAAAGGTGACCAGATGGCACAAAAGACCACGATACCAAAGGTGACAAAAGAGCAGGTCAGCTCGGTTGGCTCCCTCATAAAAAAGAAGGATCTCAGGATTGTTGATTTCAAATTCAACGATCTGCCGGGCCTCTGGCAGCATTTCTCCATCCCGGCCCAGGAACTCGCAAAGGAAACCGATCCCAGTTCCGGCATCTGGACCGAAGGGATTGGCTTTGACGGTTCTTCGATCCGGGGGTTCCAGAAGATCCAGGAATCCGACATGGTCCTTTACCTGGACCCGTCGACTGCCGTTGTTGACCCGGTCTGCGAAGTCCCTACGCTCTCCATCGTCTGTAACGTATTTGACCCGATCAACAAGGAAGCCTACAGCCGTGACCCGAGATACATTGCCCAGAAAGCGGAGGCATACCTCAAGACCACCGGAATCGGTGACGAGAGTTTCTGGGGACCCGAGTACGAGTTCTTCCTCTTTGACAATGTAAGGTATTCCCAGACCGTAAACGAAGGATTCTACTCGGTCGACTCGGTCGAGGGTATCTGGAACTCCGGCCGCGACGAGGAACCGAACCTCGGATACAAGATCCGGCACAAGGAAGGTTATTTCCCGGTCCCGCCGCACGACTCGCTCCAGGATGTCAGGAGCCACATCATCAACAAGATGATCGAGACCGGTATCCCGGTTGAAGTGCACCACCACGAAGTTGCAACCGCAGGCCAGAACGAGATCGATATCCGGTACAACTCGCTGGTAAAGCAGGCCGACAACTGCCTGATGTACAAATATATCGTAAAGAACATGGCCCAGCAGTTCGGCATGGTCGCGACCTTCATGCCAAAGCCTCTCTTTGGCGACAACGGTTCCGGCATGCACACCCACCAGTCGATCTGGAAGGGCGGAAAGAACCTGTTCTTCGATGCAAAGGGCTACGGCATGATCAGCCAGACCGCCAAGTACTACATCGGCGGCCTTTTAACGCACGCCAATGCGCTCATGGCCTTCTGCGCCCCGTCCACCAACTCCTACAAGCGTCTCGTTCCGGGGTACGAAGCTCCGGTCAACCTTGTATACTCGCTCCGGAACCGGTCGGCAGCAGTCCGGATCCCGATGTACACCGATAACCCCAAGACAAAGAGGATTGAATTCCGTCCGCCCGACCCGACGTGCAACCCGTACCTCTCGTTCTCGGCACTCCTGATGGCAGGTATCGACGGTATCAAGAAGAAGATCGACCCGGGCAAGCCGTTCGAGGGCAACACCTACCAGCTCGAAGGCAAGGCGGCAAAGAAGCTCCCGACCGTTCCCGGCTCCCTCGAACAGGCCATCGATGCGCTCGAAAGCGACCACAAGTTCCTGCTCGAAGGCGGCGTATTCACGCAGGATGTCATCGACACATGGATCGAGCTCAAGCGTGCAGAGATCGACGCAGTCCGTCTCCGCCCCCACCCGTGGGAGTTCCAGCTCTACTTCGATGTGTAAAACTCATTTCCCTTTTTTTTGGACTTTTGAATTTTTTGCTCTGCAGAAATCCCGTATTTTACAATAATGCAGCCCCCCCTCACGCCAGCCCTGCCCCCGTGGGGGGCGGGGGCGTATGCGATAGTGCGGGTATTACCTGTACCAAGGCTGCCCATGACTCCGATCACACAGACCACATTGCAACCGGGGATGCCATTAGTGTGAGGTGGGGAGTAGTCTCTAAAAGAGTGTACTTTTTAGGGCATCTACAAAACAGTAAAAAGAAACAATCTTTTCAGCATTCGTTTGGACATTTTTACGGACTCCCCCTAGCGAGACGGGTGTAGCCGTGCCACCTGTCGAGCGCGAGGGGGCAGGGGGGCGAGTGCTCGCTATCAGAAAGATTGGATATTCTGTCACCCTGTGCTGTATCCTGAAATATGCAGAGATAACCTGACCCGGCTACACCAGCGAGAATGTCCCGTACTTCCCGCCGCCGCCCGGATGCAGCATGACACGGCTTTCCCGCAGTGCGGATACGGCCTCTGCCACTTTCGGGTGAATGGCCTGGATCTCGGCAAGGGAAATATCGGTGATCACCGCGATCTCGTTCCCGAACGCTGCGATAAACGAGGCATAGATCTCCTTACATTTCTTCGTGTTTGGCGATGAGGCACCGGTAACGGTCTGGATGATCTGGGCAAGGGGCAGCACATGAAGGTATGGCGGCCGGGGCCGGGCTGTTCCTCCTCTAGATAGTTCCTTTGCCCGGTCGGATACGCCTTTTTTGATCTGCCCGCCATCTTTCGGGCATCTCCAGTTGTGCCCGATTGCCTCTTTTAGGGAATACTGTGTATAACAGCGGGTGCATGCCGTGCGGTTGTACTTTCCCTCTTCCGGGAAGAACCCGGCGTTTAACGCAACGTGCCCGGACCGGACTGCGGCAAGTACATCCTTTGGTGTCCCGGCACGGAGATCGAACCGGGTAAACTCCCGTCCGAGCTTGTCCGGCGCCGGGCTGTGGGCATCGGAATTTGTCAGGAACGGAATATCGTAGAGGTCCGGGATGGCTGCGCCGTACGAGCTGTCCGCAGAAAGGCCGAGCTCCAGGAAATCGATCGGCTCGCTCCCGTAACAGGCAGACACGCTGTCGAAACTGGCATACATCGCGGTCCACGGGGTAAATGCATGGGCCGGGCCCACCAGCGCACCGACCTCGTGGGCCCGCCGGGCAATCTCTTCCCCGCTGAGATACACGTGGGGCCGGCCGCTCGTAACAAAACTCTTGGCGGTTCCGGCCAGGAGTTCGCGGAGCTGGCCGAACTGGGCGGGATCTTCGGCAAGAACAACGTGGTGGACCCGGTTCTTGTCCTCAATCTCTGTCTGCGGGACGATGGTAATCCCGGCATCGTTCTCAAAATAAGGTTCCCATCCGGCAAGCCAGTCCGGCTGGAGTGCATCGCCAGTACCCAGCACCTGAATCCCCTTCGTGACGCAGCCTTTTATGAGCTCCTCCGGCTGCATGAACCGGGAAACGGCTATCGAGTACGGCGAATGGATGTGCAGGTCGGCATTGGCAAGCATTGCTACCTTCCGGATTGGACATGCGACGATAAAAAAGCCGTTGGCCGGTAAAAAACATCCCCGATCCGGTTACAGGTAATCGTTGCGCTTCCGGGGAATGGGTGTATCCTTCTTCCAGAGCTTGATATCACGCGCCCGGTCGAAATAGAACTTCGACTCCTCGGGTCTCCCCAGTTCCTTTAGGCAGATGCCGATATGGTTCCAGCTCTCCATGCTGTTTGGCAGGTTGTTTACCACCATCTTGAATGTCTCGACTGCTGCATCGAGATACCGGTTGTTCATCTGCATAACGCCCATCTGTTCGAGCGTCTCGCCCATATCGTAGAGAACCTCGCTGTTCCCCGGCGCAAGTTCCACGGCCCGCAAAAAGCACCGGAGCGCCTCATCGTAATCTCCCAGCGTCCGGTAACAGACGCCCCGGTCGTTCCAGACATAGTGGAGTTTCTCGTCGATTTCGAGCGCCCGGTCGAAGGCTGCAATCGCGCCGCGGTAATCCCTCTTTTTCGCATAGAGCTGAACTCCCTCCTTGTACTGGGCGGTTGCCTTCCCGAGAAGACGGTCGATCAGCCCGGCTGTGGCCGGGACGTGTTCCGATGCCGCAGCATCGGGATGGGACAAGAGCTCTGCGGGTTCTGCCTCGTCAAGGCTTACATCCTTAAACGTGGTCGTGACATCCCGCACGATGCAGACGGCTGCGACAAAATCGCCGTGGCTGTCGAAGACCGGCATCGCCTTCATCCAGAGCGTCCACTCAGTACCGTCGGGTTTTTTTGCCCGCGTGACCGCGACCACCGGCCCGTTCTTTCACGCGAGATGATCATGTACCGGCATTTCCGGATCTCTTCGTCCGGGGTAAAGACCATGTCCACGAGCATCTTCTGGACCCGGCCAAAGAACGGCTCAGCACAGGCATGGTTCCCCTTTTCAAGGAGCATATGCGCCGAAACCCCGGTCAGCTGTTCCAGGGGGGAGTTCCAGGCGATCACTTTCCCGTCGGGATCGATAGCGAATTCGGGGTCGAGGGAGAAGGCGACAAGATCGGTCACGATCTTTCGTGAGAGTCCCTGCGCCTTTCCCATGAACCGCTGGTCGACCGCATGCCGGATCATCTGCTGGAGCTCGACAAACGGCATGTCGGTCTCTTCGCCTTTTTTTAAGAAGAAGTTGGCACCGTTGTTGAGCGCTGCGATCGCTGCATGCTCCCGGCCTACCCCGGTAAAGATGATCACCGGGGTGACGTCCCCTTTTCCCCGGATGATCTTTAAAAATTCGATACCGTTGATCTCCGGCAGGTCGTAATCGAGAACAATAACATCGAAGGTGTCCTTTTCAAGCAGTGTAAGCGCTTCCCGGGACGACTGCGCCGGCTTTACCGAGATATCGCCGGATTTCTCCAGAACGAGCTGGGTAACGTCCCGTACAGCAGCATCGTCATCCACCATGAGGACCGAGAGCACCGACACACCCCTGCTTCCTAGTATATTTTCCTATTGTATATTCATAATGGCATAGACTTTAATACCGCTGATCTGGATCGCGGCCGATCCCGGTCTAAAAATGGCCTGACAACACCCGGCCGTGCAGAAATTCCCTGCTTTCAGGATAAGAATCTAAAAATGAGATTATCGAATCAATAAAAAAGCCCGGGACAGATCGGAAAAGCTCAGCCGATATAGCTGAGCTCCTCGTCCTGCTGGAGTCTCTCGTTCTCCAGCAGGCCCTCAACGACCTTTTCCATCTCGGCTGCCCGGTCGTTGAGCTGGGTCGGGTCGACCGGTACCGCAATGATCTTCGAGAGCACGGCAAGCACGCCCGCTGCGCTCATCGGGTCGACCAGGTACCCGCTCGTCTCGCCCATCAGGCAGACCGCATCGATCCCCCGCATGCCGCCCATGCCGAGGATGAGCCCGGCAGCCCCGATGATCCCGCCGCCCGGCTCGTCGCGTTCGAACGTGACACCGGCAGCCTCGATCTCGGGCTTAAGCTCGGCTCGGTTTGTCGCCCCGAGCACCCGGGGCGTGTTCACCAGGTGTCCGACTCCGAAGCCGCCGAGCGTATAGATCCTCTTCACACCGAGTTCGGCCGCGACATCAAGGTACGCATCGGCCATGAGGTAGTGGCCCTCGTTTGACGTGCTCTGGAAATCGCCCACTAAAAACACGAGGTCGTGCTGCTCTGCGCGGTAGAGGAAGATCTCATTTCGCGGGAGCCGGGCGATCCCGTTCTCATCGAGGATCACTTGCGGGGGCAGGTAGATCGCATGGATCTCGCCGATCTTTGTCGCCTTGAGCATGTGGATCATGTACTCGGCCACGAGTTTTCCCACCTGGCCGATACCGGGCAGGCCTTCGATGAGCACAGGGTCGTTGAGCTTGCGATCCGTAAACGAATCCTCGTACCGGATGCTGATATCGTCAATCATGGCAGGACTCCGATTTGGAGATCCGCCGGTACCTGCCGTACCGGTCCTGAACGGAAAACCGGGCCGGGTGCGCCGGCACAGTAGCAGTCCCGCAGGCCGGACAGGACGGTAAAAGAGTATAGGTATGGTCTTTTGGGCAGCGACGGATCCGTCCGCTCATTGGCTCTTCCCGGACTTGGGTTTCTTTACCAGCTTCCCCTCACCGCCGGCCTTTTCGAGGACCGCAAAAGCGGCATGGGCAGCCTTTTCAAGAGCCTTTTCTGCCTTCTTGTAATCCGGCGCTGTCACCTTGATCCGGTAATGGGGAGCGCCGAGATACAGGATCTCGATCTCCGCACCGGCTGTCTTTGAATCGTGCGCCTTCTTTAACGCCGATTTTATGACCGAGACCCCGTCGGGCTGGGCGGACATCATTTCGAGCTGGCCGGTCACTTCCACCTTCGGGATCTTCACGTTCTCGTGGGCGATATGCACCAGCGCTTCGCCCGCCTTCTTCGAAAGTCCCAGTTTCTTGACCGTTGCCTCGCTGTCAAGGACAAGGTCCTCGAAAACGGAGTAGAGATCCCCGTATTTTTCAAAGACCGCCTGTTCCAGCGTTGCCGCAGGTTCGCCGGATTTTTCCGCGGCAAACCCGATCCATTTTTGGGCCTTGGACTCGTTTTTCCATTCCCGGATCTTCTCGCGGCGCTGGTGATCGTTGACATCCTTTAACGAGAGATCGATATGCCCCCGGTCCCGGTCGACATTGAGGACCTTGCAGACGATCTTCTGGCCTTCGCGGATGTGGTCCCGGATATACTTGATCCAGCCGGTTGCAATCTCGGAAATGGGAATGAGCCCCTGCCTGCCGTTGTATTCGTCGAGGGAGACGAACGCTACGAAATCCTTGACCGTTTCAACGGTGCAGACAACCAGTTCGGATTCCTGGGGCCATTCTCTGTCCGGCATGTCAGTAGCTCTCACTTGAACTCGGAGACGACTTCGGCTTTTAAGGTTGCCTTGCCGCCGGTCGGGGTCGCAAGATCCCTGCCGCAGACAACGCACTTGACTGTCGTGCTCGCCTTGGAAAAGATCGTCTGTTCATTATCGCAGTCCGGGCACTTGACCTTAACAAAGCTGCTCCGGTTTTCCCGTGCTTCGCGTACCATATTTTCTCACTCCGTCAACTCGAACTTGGCAACGCGGTATCCCTTGCGGAGATGCGCCTTTCCGCAGACCGTGCAGCGGTACCTGACGTTGATCTTCTTTGTCGGTTTGTCGCCACCCGGGACTTTCGAGAACTTGCCCATGTTGCCCACTTTGCCCCTGCGTCCTTTCTGGCGGTCGATCCAGTGGAGGCCGGTCGTCTTGCTCTTCTTGACCTTCTCCACTTCGTGGATCTGGTGACTCCTGCAGAAGGGGCAGTAGGTTTTGAATTTTGTTGGCATCTTCATGATGATTTCACCGATACTAATCCGATAATCGAATCCCAGTATTATTTACTAAGGTTCATATTTAAGATATGGGTGCGGCCCGCATCCGATCTGGAACCGGTACCCTCTCTTTTTTTCAGGTTTTTTCGCAATTCTCTCGTGGCGAAGAGTGTAAAGTTTTGGCGTCGGAATCTTAAATAGATTCGGATATACCGCCCTTACCAAAAAACGGGTGCCGTCCCTGTGCAGGCGGTTTGCCGTTTACCTGCAGGCGGGGAGCGTGACCGCCGTGACGATCCCGCGGTCGCTTAAGACCGTTGCATTCCTTTCGGGAAGGGTCACGATATCGCCTTTTGCAAGCGCATAGATCCTCCCGTCGATCCCCATGAACGTGTCCATGTCCGCACGGACCCGGACGAGAAGGTAGTGCGGGGTGAGGGGCGGTTCTTCCGGTGCCGCTGCGGCAGCAGGGGCCGGCTGCTCTCCCGCTTCGCCGGGTTCTGCGGATCCCGCCTCGTACGCTGCTTCCCAGTCGTCCTCGCTCGTCTCAGCCGGGGCAGCGGGAGTGGCAGGGGCCACAGGAGCCGCCGGTGCTGCAACCGGTGCCGGTGCGGGGACGAGCGGCTGCTTCTCGTTTTTCAGGAGCGTGCCCTGGCAGGCGAGGAGGCCGGCCGCTACCTGTTCAAACATGGTCTTCTCGGACGGGAGCATCCTTTTGACCTCTTCGCGATCGTAATAGTTGCCCTCGGCATGTACGAGGGCGAGGGCCACGATCTTGCGCGAGCGGATGGCAAAGAGATCGTGCATGGTCTCTTTCATCGCAATGGTCTCTTCGATGAGCGCCCGCGCCTCCTCCGAGAGCGGGTCCTCGATCGCGTACACCTTTTTTAAGAGCTCGGCGATCTCCGCATGCGTCCGGTCGAAGAGATCCGGGGGTACCTGGAGAAGTTTCCCGGTTTCGCGTTCGGAGAGCAGGATGCTGCGCAGATCGTCAAACCCCATCAGGGCACCTTTGTCAGGGATGGTTATGCACACGGGTTATGCAATTTCCGCTATGCCGCGGCAGCAGAGGAAGACTGCCACCGCTTCGGGTACTGTAGTGATCCCCTTTTGGATCTGATAAGTGCTTCCCAGCATCGGCATGGCAAGCGGGAACCGGGCGTCCACCTTTACCTCCCGCTCGGAAAAAACCACGGCATCGGTCAGGGGATCGAACGCGGCAAGGTCGCGGAGTTCGAGCTGCTGCACCTGCATCCCGCTCCCGCCGTGGAGGGAGGTCGGCATCCGGATCAGGCGTTTGATATCGGTCGTGACCGGTTCGTCCGCCAGGGCTGCCGTGTCGTTGAGACGTTTCTTGAACTCGCCTTCCTGTTCCTGCAGCGCTGCCCGGATCACCCGGTCCTTGAAGACCGTTGGATCGATCTTTGGTTTTGCGACTTCCGCCATCAGCTCGCCATGCCGTTTTAAAAACGCGGCAGCGGAATCTTTGCCGACGCCTTCAAGGCCGGTCAGGTACTTCATTGCCTCTCCTTCGGAGAGGCTCCCGATCCACGCAAGGTAGGCACCGAGCGCCTGCCGGAACCGGGCCGGCCACCCGGGCCCGGACGGGTTTGCCGAAAGCAGGATGACGGGGTCGAGGCCGATCCCGCAGATATAATCCACCAGCTCCCGCCGCTCCGCGCTCCCCCACCCGCGGAACGCAAGGTCGCGGACGTGGATATGGTAGCCGCGGCCCCCGGAGAAGACGAGTTCGATCTGTTTTTTATTAAGCCCGAGCTCGCCGGTCAGCATCTCTAAGAGTTTCTCGGTCTCGGTCTTTACCCGGGAGAGCATCTGGTCGTAGGGACCTTTGACAATGTGGTCGGCATCGAGGTCGAAGATCAGGTCTGCCCCGCACCAGCCCTTCTCCGCCATGGTCGGCGCATCCGGCTTCTCGTAATAGGCGCTCGAATAGTAGATATGCGAGGGAACGAGGTTCCGGATATAATCCGACATCTCCCCCCGGCCGGGGAACGCGATGTGGCGGCGCATCCGCATCTCTGTGGCGCCCGGGTTAAAGAGGACAAAACCCCACTCGCGCTGTTCGAGCGACGACGGGGCGACAAGTACCGCCTTCTTGTAATACTCGGCAAAGCGCTGCCGCACAAACTCCGTGGTGGCCGGGTTCATGGCATCTCTTTTACCATGTAGGGCCCTTTTCGTTCATATCCCTGTCTCCGGTAATAGGGCCGCACCCCGATCCCGCTCATGATCGCGACGCGGCGGTACCCCGCAGTCTTCGCGATCTCCTCGGCACGGGCAAGCAGGATCCTCCCGAAACTCCGGTGCTGCCACTCCTCGACCTCCGCCGCTTCGGCTCCGACCGGGCACCAAGCTCCCGTACACGTGGAGCTCGCGGACGAGCGCGGCCTCGTGGAGCTCGGGGCGGAACTCCGAAGACGGGAACCGGAGCCGGGCAAACCCGATGAGCGAGTCGCCCGATACCGCGGAGATGAAGTGCTCCGTTCCCCCGCAGCACTCGTAGGTTATCACCCGGATCTCGGCCTCCTCGTTTGAAGGGGAGGCGACCAATCTCCCGGCAGCGGATGCAGCGGCAGCGCCGGCCCTGTGCGGCGAGCCGGTTCTGGGCCAGCTGCCGGAAATTTGGAGTGCCGGGATCCCGGCAACGATCAGCTTTGCCGGGATATCGCGCTGGCACCCGGGAGAGGACGCGTGTATTCGGGGATGAGCGACTTCGCATAGGCGATGAGGTCGATGAGCTCGTCTTCCTCGTACGGGGCGTATTTTTTGAGTTCCCAGAGCTCCTCGATCTCGGAACCGGGCGTCACGAGCGTAGGATAGATCTTTAAAAAATCCGGCTTGAACCGGGGGTCCGAGAAGATGGTCTCGAACATCTCCTTGTCCTTTGCGATCGTCGAGTGGGGGAGGTTGGGCATCATGTGGAACCCGACCTTGATCCCCGGCATCCCGCAGGAGCCGGTTTGCCTCCGCCGTATCCGCGACCGTGCAGCCGCGGCGGTTGAAGGCAAGGATCTCATCGTCCGTGTGCTGGACGCCGAGCTTCCACCTTGGTCACCCCGAGGTCGAGCATCCGGTCGATATGCTCCCTTCTGCACCAGTCCGGGCGGGTCTCGAAGGTGATCGCAATGCACCTGACATCCGCGGTCTCGTTTGCCGCCTCGACTTCGGCAACGGACGGTGCCACGGGCGCCGGCGTGTCTCCGGGGTACACGTTCATCGCCTCGATGCAGCGGGCGACAAACTCGTACTGGTACTCCACGGGCCGGGCGGTCATCGTCCCGCCCATCACGATCAGCTCCACCTTTTCCACCCGGTGGCCGAGCGTCTCGAACTGGCCGAGCCGGGCATGGACCTGCGCGAACGGGTCGTAGTTGTGCTCGCGGGCCCGCTTTGCGGCAGGCTCTTCCCCGGTATAACTCTGCGGCGAGCCGAACGGATGGGCCGGCCCGCCCGGGCAGGGCAGGCACTTGCCGTGCGGGCAGGGATACGGCGAAGTCATCACGGCCACCGGCGCAACCCCCGAAAGGGTGCGGGTGGGCTTGACCAGAAGGACCCTGCGGAGGACTTCACGCTCTTCGTGTGTCGCGGCCGCTAAGATTGCCGAGTTCTTCGGGACCGATAAAAGACGGTACTTCCGGCAGACCTCGATCTTGGCACCTACGATACCGCTGTCCCCGGGGGGCAGGGAGAGGATGCGGGAGATGATCTCCCGCAATGCCGGTACCTCATCCATAAAAATTAATGTTCGACTGCGACCTGCTGTGTGGGGGCTGCTGCAGTCTCGGGAGAATAGTTCACCACATGCACCGGGTGGTGTCCTTCGATATGGGTAACGATCTCTTCGCCCAGCGTTAAAAGAGCATCCTTGTGAGCTTTCTTGTCCTTATGGATATGGACCGGGGATATCTGGAGGGCGTCGTAGCGTTCGGTATCTATCTCTTCGTTCGTGGTGGTCTCGTAATACTTTCTGATGTGTACCATCAGCATATGCAGGTGAAGCAACTCTTCCTTTTGCACACTATCGCCTTCTCTCTCTAAAAAATTACTTTTTCTATCGCGGCAGATATACCTTATTGGTGAGATTTATAAGAGAAATCCTTCACCCGTGGGGTATGCTCGCGGGACTGGCTATAGGGGACGCGTTGGGTGCGCCCTTAGAAGGATCTGCCCAATCTGGGGCGTGGCTGACAAATATGCAGTCCGGAGGGCGCCATTCCCGTAAGGCCGGCCAGTTCACGGACGACACGCTCCAGGCCCTTGCAGTCGCGGAATCGCTCCTTGCCTGTAAGGGATTTGACGGATCCGACCTTGTTATGCGGTTTTTGGACGGGTACCGCGAACGCCCGGAATGGTACGGCCCGACCTCGTCCGCATTCTTCGATCTGGTCGCCCGCGGCAACCTGCCGCAGCGGGCCGCACGGCTCGTGCACAAAAAGAATGGCGGGAGCCGGAGCAACGGGAGCGTGATGCGGGGATTCCCGCTTGCCATCTGGTACCCGGCAGACCGGGTGTACGATGTCAGTATTGCCTGTTCGCGGCTGACGCATTACGATCCGGTCGCCGCTGCCTGTTCCGCGTGGCTCAACGGGATGGCAGCCGATCTCTGCCGGGGTGCGTCCCGCAGGAAAGCGTTTATCCGGGCACGCGCCCGGTGCCGCGATCCCGAGGTCCTCAACCGGCTCGGGAGTTACGAACGCTACCGCCCCGAGGCAGCGCTCGATGCGGTGCTCTGCTCGCACGCGGCCCTGTACTGTTTCATGAACGCGAAGACCTTCGAGTACGCCGTACTCTCGGCCGTGAACCTCAGGGGCGATACGGACACCGTGGGTGCCTGCTGCGGGGCGCTTGCCGGCGCGTACTGGGGCTTTTCTGCCATTCCGGAGCGGTGGATCCGGGTGCTCGAAGACCGCGACCGGGTAATCCGTGCTGCAGGAGACCTGTGGGCAGGCCGGGTGGATGCGACACCCGCACAATAATACCAGAATCCGCTATTTTTGTGCCCGACCCCCTGCATGCCTCCCTCTTCCTGTGGCATCGCATTTCCCTGCCAGATTACAAGGTATTTCCTGTTTTTTACCCCATTGGGTTTCCGGATTCTGCGGTTGTGGGATCTATGACAGAACCCGAATATACGGGATCCATGCAGCACTAATTTTGGTTCCGACCCCCTACAGCGGTTTTGGTAAAACAGGATCAAAAACGGCAATTCTCCGATGAAAAATATTTGTTGATCAAGAGAATTGTGGTGCAGGGGGTCGGACCATAATTTAGGATTTTCTGGGAGAGGTGTGGCGACATCTCCCGCGCAAACGTAAAACTATGCTGATTCAAAAAGACGAATAAACTAAAAAAAGCCGGGAAAACAGGGATTATGCCGGCCGGACTTCGACCAGTTTCAAAGCCCGACCCTTGCCGCAGATATCGGAGGCGTTCCCGAGCACGTCCCCGACCACGTACTTCTCGCCCTCGACAACGCCGTCGGGGCGGCAAAGGGGATAACTCCGGCAGTCCGTCTTGTTGCAGGAGAACTCGATCTTGATCTTGGAATTGACTATTGCCTTGTCCGCACTGATGAGCATGGAGACCGGTGCTTCGGTAACTTCGACTGCGGTCGCCCCGTTGTAGTGGACCGGGCATTCGTGGTGAGTGCTCCTGACCGAAACCACCCGGTAACGGTGCCCCCTGTTGAGGTTGTGGCAGGCCTTTTTTACCTTGCAGGTCCCGCATTCCGGGGACTCGCCTTCGTAGATGAACTCGGTGCCGGGCTTTGCGAGAACGGTCCCGACGAGCGTCACTTTCGTTTTTGTTTCTGCCATGCCAAATCCCTTCCACTGCATATAGTATCGGCTCACTCGGAATAGAGCATCGAAACAAGCCGCTGTGCCGATTCCTTCGTGATGCCCGTATCAAAGATCGTGAAGCGCTCCGGACGGATAGTCTTTGCCATCAGGAGGGCCTCTACCGCGACCTCATCGCTGATCCCGAGATCGGTCGGGGTCGTCGGGGCGCCGATCTTTTTTAGGGAGGTGCGGATCCCCCGCCAGTCGCCGCCGTGCAGGTACATCGAGATGATGGTGCCGATCCCGCAGCTCTCGCCGTGCAGGGCCTTTCCGGGCGCGAGCCGGTCAAGGGCGTGCGAGAACTTGTGCTCCCCGCCGCTCGCCGGGCGGGAAGAGCCGGCAATGCTCATTGCAACGCCGCTTGAGACGAGCGCCTTTGTCACGAACCACGCCGACTCTTCCTGGTGGGGTTTGATGATATCGGCGTTTTTCACGAGGATCTCAGCGGTCATCTTCGAGAGCGCGATCGCGTACTCGCTCATCGGCTCGCCCTTGATCCGGTGGGCGAGCTCCCAGTCGAGGATCGCGGTGTAATTGGAGATCACGTCCGCACAGCCGGCTGCGAGGAGCCGGTGGGGAGCCAAAGCAATAACCCCGGTATCGGCAATGATTGCCGCCGGCGGATGGGCTTCTAAGGAGACATTGCCTTCGCTTGTCGGGACCGAGGCCCGGGCCGAGGCAATCCCGTCGTGGGATGCAGCGGTCGGGACGGAGATGAACTGGCGGTCGAGGTTGTACGACACGATCTTTGCGGTATCGATCACCCGGCCGCCACCAACACCGACTACGAAATCGGCATCCTGTGCGACCTGCTCCGCTTCTTTTATAATTGCCGGGCTGATCTCCTCCGCAATGAAAACCTGTACGCTCCCTGAATGGGAAAGGTATTCCTGCACGGATTTACCCGCCCGTTCCATCGTACTTTTCCCGGAGATCAGGAGTGCGGATTTGCCCAGCTTCAAGTCTTCGCAGACCGGGACTACCTGCCCGAGCACGTCGTGGCCGATCACGACATCGCGGGGCAGCTGCATCCACTTCGACTTGTCAAAGACCTTCTCTTTGAGTACTTTTATTGCATCTGGGCTCATCCGGATTATGAATGATTAGTGATTTCATATACAAATATTACATCGATCCCGTCAAGTACGGAGAACCCTATAATATTGTCGAGACAATCACCTACGCAATCATCCTTATTATCGGCGTGTACCTGCTCTACCGCTGGTTCTCGAATTCAGAATGGCTTTCCGAACGGGGCATAAAACTCGATTCGGCGTTCATCCTCGCCACCCTTCCCTATGTTGTCCTCGGGGGTGTGCTGCGGGTCATCCAGGACGCTGGCATGGTCACCGGCGACTGGCAGTATCTGATCGTCACACCGCCGATCTACTTTTTGCTCTTCTTCTTTGTCCTTGCCATGATTTTTATCGGCGGGACACTGAAGAAAAACGGCCTGATACAGAACTTTTTGTCGTTCTATGCCCTGGCCGGCTGCATGGCAGTCCTCGTGGTCTCGCTTATCCTCTTCTCGTGGGCCATGACATACGGCCATATCGACCTCTCTATCCTGGGAATCATCCCGCTGATGGCGTTAACGGCGGGAGTACTCGTCTGGGCCTGCATGCGCTACCTCTTAAAATGGGATTACGTGAACGACCCGCTCTACCTTGCCCTGATCTTCGGGCAGATGCTCGATGCCAGTGCCACGAGCTACGGCCTCACCTTCCACCCGGCCGTCCACTACATCGAGCAGCACGTGGTCGGCTCGAACCTCATCGAGATGACCGGGACCGCGTTTGTGATGTTCCCCCTAAAACTCGTGGTGCTCTTCCCGGCGATCTATATTATGCAGCTGTACCGGAAAGAGGCCAACCAGGCGTTCTGGCACCTCGTGCTCCTTGCAATGATCGTTGTGGGGCTCGCACCGGGTATCCGGGACATGGTCCGGATGGTTCTCTATGTCTGAGACCGATCTCCCGCTTCCCCGGGCCTTCCCTTTAAAAAATACCCTTGTCGTCACCATCCTCCTCTTTATCGTGGCGATGCTCGTTGGCTGGGTCGGCACGGCCCATACGCCCGCGATCGGCGAACAGCTCATGGAAGTTTTCGAAAAAGAGGTAGCCGGCCAGATTACAGTAAGTGACCCCGTTGACATGTGTGTCAAGCTTCTGGCAAATAATCTCGAAGCCTGCATCATGCTCTTTTTGGGAGGGGCATCGTTTGGGATCCTCACCCTCTTTATCCTGGGCCTGAACGGGCTCGTGATAGGCTCGGTCACCGAGATCGTGAGCCAGGGCCATTCGGCGGCATTCATCGCGGCCGCCCTTCTGCCCCACGGCATCTTCGAGATCCCGGCGTTTATCATTGCCGGGGCGCTCGGATTCTGCATGGCGCAATCGCTTATCGCCGAATGGTACGGTGCGGGCGATACGGGCGAAGATGCCAGAAAATATGCCCGGCTCTTTCTCCTGTACGTACTCCCGCTGATTACCATCGCAGCGTTTGTCGAGGCTTTTATTACGCCGGCAGTCATACAATTGGTAGCTTAATTTCCGAGGCTGTACATGGAAGAGGACGCAGGCGCCCTGCCCAAAAAGCAGGATTTTTCCGAATGGTATAACGAACTTCTGTGGCGTGCGGAGATCATGGATGTCCGCTACCCGGTAAAGGGGCTCTATGTCTGGTTCCCGTACGGGTTTGCGATCCGCCGCTTCGTGTACGACCGCCTGCGGCAGCTGCTCGACCGCGACCACAAAGAAGCCCTTTTCCCGCTCCTTATCCCCGAACAGGAGTTCATGAAGGAGGCCGAGCACATCAAGGGCTTCGAGGACGAGGTCTACTGGGTGACCCACGGCGGCACGACTCCCCTCGATGTGAAGCTCGCGCTGCGGCCCACGAGCGAGACGGCGATCTACCCGATGTTTGCGCTCTGGGTGCGCTCGCATGCCGATCTCCCCTTAAAGATCTACCAGGTTGTGAATACCTTCCGGTACGAGACAAAGCAGACCCGTCCGCTCATCCGGCTCCGGGAGATCACCTCCTTTATGGAGTCCCACACGGTGCATGCCACCTGGGATGAGGCGGAGGCGCAGGTGGAGTCGGAGATCGCGCTCTCGCAGGAGTTCTACAAGAGCCTCTGCATCCCAATCGTTATCTCGAAACGCCCTGACTGGGACAAATTCCCGGGCGCGGACTATACGATCGCTATCGATACGATCATGCCTAACGGCAGGACCCTCCAGATCGGGACGGTACACCACCTCGGCGACCACTTTTCGCGTACTTTTTTGATCCAGTACGAGGACAAGAACGGGGAGCAGCAGATCGCATACCAGACCTGCTATGGGATCTCCGAGCGCTGTATCGCAGCCCTCATCTCTGTCCACGGGGACGACAAGGGTCTTGTCCTGCCCCCGGACGTTGCCACGCTCCAGGCCGTGATCGTGCCGATCACGATCGGGAAACGACGCGACGACGTGCTGGCTGCGGCAGATAAGCTCAAATCCGATCTCGAATCTGCAGGGTTCCGGGTGAAACTCGATGTCCGCGACATGCGCCCCGGGGCAAAGTACTACTGGTGGGAGCTCCGCGGCGTTCCCCTCCGGCTCGAACTGGGGCCAAGAGATCTCGATGCCGGTACGGCGATGGCAGTAAAAAGGACCGGGGAGAAGACCACAATACGGCTGGCAAATTCCGCTGAAGACACGACCCGGGTCCTTGCCGAGGTGGCCGGTGCGCTCCGGGCAAAGGCGGAAGACGGCATGAAAGCGCACCTGTGCAGCGTTGCCTCCATGGAGCAGCTCAACGGGGCGCTCAACGATGGCAAAGTCGCTGTTGTCCACTGGTGCCAGGACCGGGCCTGCGGGGATAAGATCGAAGAGCAGGCAAACTCGAGCATCCTCGGGACGAACGTGCGATCCCCCTATGTTCAGGAAAGCGATGGCCCCTGTGTGATTTGTGGGAAACCGGGCAAGGCAACGCTTGTCGGCCGGACCTACTGACCGGGTACCGAAAGTCACGAGTTGTCAGGTGAGATCGCCCGCATCCATTTTGTCTTCCGATTCCTACGGAACCGGTTTGCAAGGGCAACAGCGGCAAAGAGGGATGGAAAAACTACCACCGTTTACGTTCTGGCTTGGAGCCAGAACACGAAAGACATTAAAATTATGGGAGAATACCACTCCCTATTAACTTAAGAACGCAAAAACAGAGATACTATCAGTACATTGTTCCCGAAACGGTGCCTATGAAATCTTACGCCCTCGTCCTTCTGGTTGTTCTCCTTGCCGCCTGCGTGAGCCTGCCGGTTACCGCTAAGGTTACAGCAGTAACGAGCGGACCGCAGACTATCGTAAAGGCCGACACCGTGAACATCACCGGGACTGATGCAGCAAACGGTACCATGGCCCTCTGGATCGTTGGCAGGAACTATTTTAACCTCCTTACCACCACGCCGGATAAAAAAGGGAACTTTGTTTTTACGGTAAAACCCGATGAGACCAATCGTTTTTCTACCGGACAATATGCCTTCATCATCCAGGACCCCGGGGCTGACAGGAATTTCGAGATCACGCCCCTGCTCTGGAGCGACGGGATCCGCGTTGCCGACCAGGGAAAAGTGCTCACAAATCTCGGCGACAAATCCTCATTTAAGGCGGACATCGGCCCGGTCGCCGGTGCAATCCTGAATGCATCGTCGCTTTCCGGTACCGACGATATATTTACCCCGTATTACTTCTCTGTCGAAGAGCCATCAGTACGGTTTAACCGGGCAAATCCCGCCAATGGCATGAAACTGCCGGACCAGACTACCGGGGAATCAATCCTTATCACCGGTACCACCAATATGGGGCCGGAGAACGACCTCACGGTGGAGATTCGGAATGCAACGGACCGGACACTCGTCACGTCACGGAGTATTCCGGTCGAAGAAGGTTCCAATACAAACCAGTGGACCTACTCGCTTGATGCACCGGGTCTAGCGGCAGGAGAATATAACGTAACGGTCGGGCAGCAAAAATATACCACGATCGGTGAATCCTCAGCCCGGCTCACCATCCTCGAATACCGGATCGCAGGTTCCCCGACTATTCCGGTGCTGCCCGAACTGCCCGTTGCCACAGGAGATTTCTATAGTCTCATCCTTCCCCTCATCATCAGCTTTGCCGCCCTCATCATTATCGGGATCATCATGATAGTCTCCCTGCGAAAATGAGAGGTTACGGTAAGAAAACAGGACAGGGAAAACCGGTCAGATTGCAATTTTTACGCCGGGTTGCATTCCGGCAATCCAAAAATAAAAAAAAAGATTTAGCACCGGTCGCAGACAAAATCGACGCGAACGGAAGTGTGGCGCATATCGCCGCTGATCTGCTTTTTCCCGCCGAAAACAAAGTGGCGGTGGCATTTCACACAGCGCTTGGGCCGGATCCGGTCCAGGAGGCCCATAGGCAGTTCGAGCTGGAATTCGGTCTTTGTCCACTCCGCAGGGGGCTTGTCCGCATTCTGCTCGTAGTTGGTGACAAACTCCATGATTTGCGAAGGAGGGACGCCGAGTTCGACGAATTTCTTGAAGACAAAATAGTTGAAGATCAGCCACGAGAGGTCGGAGCGGTCAAGGATGCCCTCGTAATCGCCAACCTCTTCGTCAAATTCCTCAAGCGAGCACCCGCACAACGGGCATTTCCCGCCAACGAGCTCGTCGAGGAAGACCTCTTCCTGGCAGCCCGGGCAGGTCGTGTGCGGTGCGTGCATGCGTGATGACATCGTTATCTCCGTATTATAGGTTTATGGGGTATATTCACAAGGGTATTTTTGGAAAAACCGCGTTTAACGGCGGCATTTTTCCGGTATTTTCTTAGGATATCTATGGGTTGGGAGGGAAGATATAGGTATCATCCTTGCATACAATGCCCGATAATACGTTTGTGGTTCCCGAGAGAACCGGCCGTTTTAGCTGGCCTCGGGCTCCGGCGGTTCCATCACGAGCGTACCGAAGATTACCTTCTCCAGAACCTGGGCAACGTACCGGATATGCATTGCTTTTTCCATATCCTCGTTCCGGTGGACATCCGCATAAAGCTGGAGCCGCAGGAGGGCAAACCGGAACCGGTCGAGGGTTTCGTCGTCCAGTTTCATGGCGTCGCGGTAGATCGGTTCGAGAAGATCGGGGAATGCCTGTGGCTGTTCGAGGCAGGCGATCACCGGTTCGTACAGGGCGAGAGGCTCGGATTTCCCGCACAGTATCCGCATGTAATCCATGCCGGTTAGCCCTCGACAACCCTGACAAGGGCTTCCATGATCTTGTCGACGCTCTCCCATGTCGGACTGTCCCCGCGCCGGATAATAAAGGGCCTTCCCTCGTCACCGGCCTTGCGCATCTCTATGTCGATCGGGATGGCGCCAAGGAAGGGCACCGAGAACTCCTCGGCGATCTTCTTCCCGCCGCCCTTGCCGAAGAGATCGATCTCCTGGCCGCAGTGGGGGCAGATCATGCCGCTCATGTTCTCGATAATACCGATCACCGGCAGGCCCAGCTTCTCGACAAACTTGATCGCCTTTTTGGAATCGAGAGTGGCGACATCCTGCGGCGTGGTTACAATCACCGCTCCCCTCACATTGGGGGCGAGCTGTGCGATCGTAAGGGCCTCGTCCCCGGTTCCCGGGGGCAGGTCAACGACAAGGTAATCAAGGGAGCCCCAGGCAACTTCGGCAAGGAACTGGTTGATCGCCGCCATCTTCATGGGCCCGCGCCAGATAATAGGGGTGCTCGTGTCCGGGAGCAGGAATGCCATGGAGATGACCGCAAGGGAACCCGTGACCTTGACCGGGACAATCTTGTTTCCCATCGTCCCGAGCTTCTGGTCTTCTAACCCGAGCATCTTGGGGATATTGGGGCCGTGGATATCGAGATCCAGCAGGCCGACATTATACCCGTGGCTTGAGAGCGCATAGGCAAGGTTGACCGATACTGTTGACTTGCCGACGCCGCCCTTACCGGAAAGGACGAGAATAACATGCCGTACATCGATGTTTGCCTTCGGGGGAAGGCCGGGTTTTGCATCGGAACAGTTCCCGGAAGATGCACAGCTGGAGCATTCATGGGAGCAGGTTTCCTTCGTGGGTGTTTGCGGGATTTTTTCTTGTGTTTTCTTTGCCATGGTTGTAACCCCCAGACCTCGTTTCGAGCATATCAGTCGGTCATCTTTGGGTTTTAGTAGGTTTTTCCTGTAAGACAATAAAGATGTGGAGATAGTACCCAGCGATACTGAGGTGTTCCAGAGCTGTACGGTTTTACTAAAAATATGCTCTGTAGAAATCATTTTCCCTGAACCAAACCGTATTTGCGAGGATGACACCCTCTCTCCCCCAGAGGTGGAGGCAGCCCAAGAGGATGACGCCCCCTTGACCCCCCTGCCGAATAAAGATTTTCCAATTGTGCTTCCCGTGCACGGGTTTGCTCCACGGGGCGAGCACCCGTGGTCCCCTCGCAATAAAATTCAGGATGTTACTTATGGTTTTCTACAGACCAAAAAGTACTAACAAAATGAAGGAGAACCGGATCCCGGGCTCCGACAGGGTCCACCCTCTTCCAAAAAAACAGGGAAAAGCAGGTATTTTTAACTGCACCGCACAGATAAAACCGATGAAACCGCTTTCAGTCACCCTGGGATTTCTTGAATTTCCTTTTGATTATACGGCCGACGGGGGAAACCGGTCGCCCCGTATTACCTTAAAAGATCTGGATGCGAATGCCGCATCGGTTGCCGTTATGGTCTTTAACCCGTTTATCAAGTCCTGCTGCTCGTTTACCCCGTGGATCGTCTGGAACCTGCCGCCCGACCCGGTGATCCCGGACGGGATCCCGAAACAAGGTACCGTTTCCGTGCCAACAGCGGCAGTACAGGGAATAACGGACTATGGGATCGTCGGATACACCGGCCCGCAGCCGCCACCGGGAGAGACCCACCGTTACCAGTTCAGGGTGTACGTTCTCGATATCCTTCTCGATCTTCCCCCGGGTTCTGACAAACACAGCCTGGTGGCGGCAATGGACGGCCATATGATCCAGTACGGCGAGACGGTGGCTATCTGCACCCGCTGATTCTCCGGGAACCTCCCCGGGGATACTCGGTTTGGTCTGGGCCGCACATCCACCGGGTTCCCGGGGTTGATCGTACCGGCGATCGGTTTTCCTTTTTACCTGACTCTCCGGTATCGCGGCAGTATTAAAACCATCCTGCTCGTAAAATGAGATGAGATATGGATACGGTCGTGAACTCCACGGGATCTCTTTCCAAGAGCGAAGCGCGGATACACCGTTATACAGAGGAACGGAGGCGCTCTTCTCGATCCATGCGACCCGGAGCACCCAGGCAGTGCGGAGGAAAAACCGGAAGCCCGACGATATACGGACACCGTTCTCCCGGGACGCCGACCGGATCATCCATACCCGGGCTTATACTCGGTACATCGACAAGACCCAGGTGTTCTACCTTGTCGAAAACGATCACATCACCCACCGGGTGATCCACGTCCAGCTGGTCTCGAAGATCGCCCGTACCATCGGCCGCTCCCTGCGGCTCAACGAGGACCTGATCGAGGCAATTGCGCTTGGGCACGACATCGGACATATCCCCTACGGCCATTTCGGCGAGAGCTGCCTTTCTGCCCTCTGTGAAGAGCACGGGAATCGGGAAGTTCTCACACAATGTCCAGAGCATCCGCTTCCTGGACCAGATCGAGGACCAGGACCTGACCATGCAGGTGCTGGACGGGATCCTCTGCCATAATGGCGAGAGCGACGATGTAAGGATCTCTCCTGTACCCTGCCCGGACTGGGAGGCATTCGACCGTAAGGTTGCCGGGTATGCACAAAAAAGCCGGATGGCTCCACCGATGACGCTTGAAGGCTGTGTCGTGAAATTCGCCGATACGATTGCGTATATCGGCCGCGACCTCCAGGATGCAGAAGATGTCAAGCTGATCGCCGGCCCTGAAGAGATCCCAAAGGATTGCAGGGATGTCCTCGGATTGGACAACCGGGTTATCATCGACACTCTCATCCACGATCTCATCGACCATTCCGATGCAGAAAACGGTGCGTATATCTCTTACAGCCCTGATGCTGAACGAGCGCTCGTGGCGCTGCGTGCATTTTCCCGTACACATATCTACGATAACCCAAAACTCACGGCAGAGCGGGAGAAGATAAAAACCATGTACCGAATCCTTTTTCACCGGTATCTCGACGACGTCAATGCCGGCCGCCGTACTTCCCGGATATTTACTGAGTTCATCGATCTGCCGTGGGTGAACCGGGAGTACGTGGCATCAACGGCACCGGCCGGCCTTGTCCGGGACTACATTGCCGGCATGACTGACCGGTATTTCCTCAAGCGCTTCGAGGAATGCGTGCTCCCGCATAAAATCGAGGGATCGTTCCGGTAAGCGCGGTTTATTCGTATTTCCCTTTTGGCCGTTCCCAGCCGGTAAACCCGCAGTAGATGCACCCGTCGCCATCGCAGGCCGGGCAGATCTTCTTTGGCGCCCGCACGAGAACGGTTCCGGTCTTGTTGCAATAGGTACAGCCGGCCCCTTCGCAATGCCTGCACGTTGCCGGTTCCCAGGATATGGTTTTGTCTGTCATTATCTTTACCCCAGTTTAATCATCCTCGTCAAGGTACCGGGACAGGGCATCCAGCAGCTCGTCTGCGGTCTGGTACCGGTCTGCCGGGTTCTTTGCAAGGCACTTTAAGATGATCTTCTCGACTGCCTCTGCATCGGGACTGTACTCGGTCGGCGGGATCGGGTCGTCCCGCACGATGGCATTGCCCACCTCGACAATGCTCTCGCCGCCGAACGGTATCGACCCGGTCACCAGCTCGTAAAAGAGCGCGCCCAGCTGGTAGATGTCCGTCCGGACATCTGTCCGCCCGAATTCGGCAGGGGATACCTGTTCGGGCGCCGCATACGAGAGGGAGAACCCGGCAACGCTCGATTTCTCCATGGTGGTAGCAATCACCTTGCTCATCCCCCAGTCGGTGATCTTGGGGATGAAAGTCCCCGGTCATGAGAATGTTGTGGGGCTTGATGTCCCGGTGGATGATCCCGTGGGCATGGGCGTACGCAAGGCCGTCTGCGATCCCGTGGACGATATGCACGGCCTTCCAGACAGGGAGGGGCTTTGTAACCTCTTCAAGCGACCCCGGCACGTACTCCATCTCGACATACGGGACAGGGAGGATGTTTACCTCCAGCACTTCGACGATATTGGGGTGGCGGAGCGTCTGCCATGCGGCGATCTCGTTGAGGAAACACTTCCCGGTGACCTCAGTCGAAACTGATGGGGAGCTTGACTGCCACCAGCCGGTTGTCCGACTTGCGGTGGGCGGCAAAGACATTGGCCACGCCGCCGCGCCCGATATGCCGTATATCCGTGTATTTCCCCTCGAGTTCCGGAGGGAAATATGCCTTGGGTGTGGTCGGGGGGGAAACCGTCTCTTCAGCAGGGGACGACTTCTGTCTCCTGGGTTACCGGGACCGTCCGTTCATCCTCGTTTTCCCGGGGACGGGCCGGGCGGAGCGGCATAACAGGCTCCTCTGGTTCCTCCTCTTTTTGCAGGTCGGGCGAATGTGCAACGGTCTTCTCCGGGGACGACAGGATTTTGGAGAAACGGAACCGGCGTTTGTTCGACGAACGTACAATGAGAACCGCCACTATCCCGATGACAACAATGACTGCAAGAATGGCAACGGCATATGCGGCCCGGTTGTCACTGCCTGAGGGGATATTGCCAACGGGCATGGTGCTCTGGACCTGGGGATGCAGTCACCACGGCCGTAACACTTTGTCGGGGAGAAATAGTTTCCGTTCTGGTAGTGACCACCGTGGTCGCTGCTGTCGAAACGGCCGGTGCGGGAGTGACCTGCGTATAATACTCGGCCGGGTCCATGAGCGGGAACGAATCTACTTCGTTCTTTGCTCCGCCCTGGCCCCGGCTTCCACCCTGGCCAACGGTGTAGGTCGTATCGCCAATCCCATCGGAGTTTTTGTCGGTGCCATGGTAATCGCTCCAGTAGTTCCCCAGCCGGCTCACCGAGGTCTTTCCCAGGTACACGTACGACTGGCTGGATAAGGTATCCCAGGCAGCTCCGGACTCCTTGGAAAAGACGTTCTCCGTGTTGGAGAACGTGTTGAGGACAATGGTATTCCCTTCGGACCGTTCGTCGATGGAGATCCCGAGGGTGTTTTTCATCACCCGGTTTTCCTCGATCACGTTCTCTTTTGCGTTTTTAAGCGAGATTCCCGCCTGGCGGCTGTCCGAAATGGAATTTCCCGTAACCGTGTTGCTGCCTGCCGATGCGATCTCGATACCGATGGCATTACCCACGAGCGTATTATCTTCGACCGTGTTCCCGTTCGACGCGATGAGGATCCCGTCTGACTCGCTGTTCCTGACCGTAAACCCCCTGACAGTACAGCCATCCGCTGCTATCCCGATTGCATCGCCCCGGCTTCCCGGATCGATTACCGGCGCACCGGCCCCGGTATCGACACCGGCAAGGGTGATTTTCTTTGTGATCTTCACGGTCTCGGGATACGTACCGCTCCAGACCGTGACCGTATCGAGCGGTGACGCCCAGCTGACCGCATCCTGGATGCTGGTAAAACTCGCTCCCGATGGCGCGACAGTGTACTCGGCGCCTGAAACGGGCACGCCGATAAAACACAGCGCCAGCAACCCTGCACAACAGAACACCAGGTATGTCCGGGCAGAAAAAAGGGAGACAGTCATGGAGCAGGTACCGCTATTCCGGATCACGGGGCATTATCCTATTTATATCTGTATAATGGGCCGGGTTATACTTCCCTGAATGGATGCTTTTCACGGGACCGGAGGGAGGATCAGCAGCAGCCGTGCGCTCCCGGCACCTTTTGCGAATTCCAGGAGATCGCCATCGTGGACAGCTGTCGGCACGTTTTTTTCCACCCGTGCATTATTAAGGACCGTCCCGCCGGTGCTCCCGCAGTCTTCATAGAACCATCCCCCTTTTTTGAGGATAAATTTTCCGTGGGGACGGCTGATCCGCGTCACGGCGGTGTAAGTACTGGACAGCTCGACATCGGAGTCCCCGGTTGCGTCCGCGGGGCGCTCCGGATCGATCCTCCCTACCCGGAGGCTGTCGGTCCGGAAAAGGAAGATCTTCCCATCGTCACGACCGCCGAGGACAATTGCCGCCGGCACATTCCCGAGCACTTCCTGCGAAAGGGTGTTTTTCACCTCTGCAAGCCTGCGGGAGATCTCCCCGCCGATGATCTGGACCCGGGTGTTTGAGAACAGGCCGAGATTCCGGATAATGGATTCCAGTCCGCCCGGAATAAGGGAATACTGCCAGACCGGGTGGATACCTTTTGAGGTCGGGGACCCGAGGCCGGCCTCTTTTTTTATCACCCCGATGCTCATGAGCTTGTCGAGATGCTTTTTTGTGTTTTCATAACTGGTCTCGATCTCGTTTGAGATCGCCCGGGCATCGCGGGGCTTCTTTTCCTAGAAACTTGACGATTCTTAACCGTGCGCTGCTCGAAAGCACGTCAAGATATTCTGATAGTTCATCGAGAGATTCAGCAGTATCCTCGACAACGATCGTGGGAGACTTATCTGCCGGGTCCATGGGCATTCACGTACTTGTACGTCGCTTTGTCGTATCATAACCCTATCCACTCCCGCCCGGATGGGTACGAATAACAACCGATCGGGAGATGTATGTAACCCGAAAGTTCAATCCACTAACCCGCATCATGGGGCCAATATATGTGCCATTGCATAAAACATTCAGATCAGGTGATACCGGAAAAACCGGTGTGTCACCGACCCATGAGAGAACAAAACCGGAGATGCCCGAATGGATACAGGAAAGATCATGATGGGAACCGCACTGCTCCTGATTACGATCGGCCTCCTGGTACATCCTGCAGGTGCCGCGGATACCGGTACTGTCGCCTTTGGTGAAGCGGTGACAGGTACCGCTGACGCGGGAACGGGCTGTGGAGACTGCACGGCAGGCAGTCTCCCGCCCGCGGGTTTCTCCGGCAATGCCACGCATCCGTACGAACGATTGAACCTGTCTCCTGCACCCTGACAATTGCACACTTACCGGGTGCAACAGAGACATATTGCAGCCACATCCCTGTTCTTAAAAAAACAGGGACCTGCCTCGCGCACCAGAAAACAGATATTACAGACCTCCAGGCTTCATACAGGCACGATTGTGCCCCATACCTTCCACTTTTTAGCTACCTTTGAAGATTGTTCGTTTTGGTATTGGGCGGACAGCGCTGTCTCAGAGGATTATGAATTCTGACAACAGGTATCCAGAAGATACCCAGAACAAAGAAAGGGAAAAAGAGAGACGGAAAAGAAATCCGAGAGGTTATTGTTTCCGGCTACCCTGCCGGATGACAGCCCATGCACCGGCAAACGCCAGCCCTGCAACTGGCTATGCCTCCAAAGCCCGGGGATTTCTTTGCCGGTGTCGGGATGGATGTCAGCGGGACATACGTTGTCGTCTTCGTGGTCGGTTTCAGGGAATAGGTCGGCTGGGTCGTGGGCGGGGAAGTGACCGGTGTCGTTGTCCCGGATACCGATGACGACGTTGTTGTGGTGAGCTGGACATTGTCGATCCAGCCGGTTGCAAACTTGTTGGTCGAACCGTCACCGTAGTCGCCGACAGAACCGATATAGATCCGGTTCATGTTTTTTAAGGTTCCCGGGTGGAGAGGAAATAACTCCAGAGCATTGTGCCCGTTGCCTTGTTGGTCACGGTCATGGTCAGGACCTCGGAATCGTCGTTATACACAACCCGGACATGGTAAGGCGTATTGAGTTCGTATTTTACTGTCGATCCACCATACGAAGACGTGTCGCTGGTTACTTCCATGAACTTCGCGCTCGGCGTGATGAGCCGGAGGGTCATGATCTGCCCGTATTTTGCATTGCTGAATGCGGTGATAACGTTCGGGCCCTTGCCGATATCCATCTCCGTTCCCGAAAAGCCCAGGCGGAAGGTCGCGCTCTCGTCTACTTCTTCCAGCGTGACATCGTAATCGAGAGTAAAGGGTCCTTTTTCATAATCGATGGAGGGGGAATATGCGTAATTTCCCGTCCCGGGCGCTATGCTGAAATGGTACATCTCTTTTGACGAATCCCAGTAATCGATAGAAGGATTGTTCGTTGTCCATCGGGGATTTGTCGCAAAGTTGGTCTGGTACAGGGTCTTCTGGTCCCCGCTGTCTGCCTGGACCGGGCAGGTAAAGAGAAACAGCAGCAGCACCAGCATCGATACGAGGATAATTTTTGCAGCGTTCATAAAAGGCACTCCTTTTTTCCCAAAGGGACGATATATGGTTTCCCTTTATAAGGAACTAATCGCCAGATACTACCCCGCACTGACGATATGTACATATATATGCGGCATCGTCGTTTTTAAAAATATCTTCCCCTGCAAAGGGACTACCCCCGGTATCTGAAAACGGACCTTAAACCAACACTATATTTATCACCGAAATAAGGCAATATCATAGAGCAGTAGGAGTAATGCGATAGTAGTCTAGCGGCAGGACAGGAGCTTCCCAAGCTTCTAACCCGGGTTCGATCCCCGGCTATCGCATCAGTTGTATGGACACGGAAACTGAACGCTGTGCGCTGCGGATCATTGCGGAAAACACGAGGGGCGTACTGCGGGATATAGCATCCGTGCTCGCAGACCATGGGGCAAACATCCTCATGGTCAACCAGGAGATCTTCGAGACCGGGCCGTATGCCGGGATGGGGGAGGTCTATCTCGAGTATGAGGCGGGCCCCGCCGACCGCGAACAGCTCATTCGCGACCTCGATGCCCTGCCCCTGGTTAAAGAGGTAAAATCCTTCCAGCCCTTCGACAACATCTTCGGGTCGCGGGTCATCATCATTGGCGGCGGGGCGCAGGTGGCGCAGGTGGCGCTCGGCGCAGTCAACGAAGCCGACCGGCACAATATCCGGGGCGAACGGATCTCGGTGGATACCATCCCGCTTGTCGGGGAACGGACGCTCGCACAGGCGGTCGATGCAGGTCTCGCGCCTCCAGCGGGCTGTCGATCCTCGTCCTTGCCGGCTCTATTCATGGGCGGCGATATCTCAAAAGCAGTGGACAGGGTGCGGGAGGCCGGGATCCCGGTCATCGCCCTTAAGATGGCGGGAACCGTCCCGCAGCATGCAGACCTCGTTGTCACCGATCCGATCCAGGCCGGCGTCTTTGCGGTCATGCACGTGAGCAGCAAGGCGGTATTCGATATCTCCCGGGTCCGGGGAAGGGAATTTTAATGGATATCATCGAGCGGGCCGTTACGGTCCTTTCCCATGACGGCCTTGTCATCTACCCGACCGATACGCTCTACGGCCTTGGCGCCGATGCGTTCTCCATCGAGGCGATCGAGAAGGTCTACGATGCAAAGAAACGGGACCTGGCAAAACCGAATCTCAATCGCGGTCTCGGATTTCGAGATGCTTGCCGCAGTCTCCCGCATCGATGCACCCATGCAGGAGTTCATCGAACGGTTTCTGCCCGGGCCGGTCACCGTGGTAGTCCCGGCACGCAAAACCATCCCCTGAAATCCTGACCGGCGGGACCGGCACGATCGGGATCCGCATCCCGGCCCACGGGATCGCCCGGCAGGTCATAGAGAAGTTCGATGCACCCATAACGGCTACGAGCGCAAATCTGTCCGGCGGGAAAGACCCGCAGACACCGGACGAGTGCACGGTGCCCCACGATCTTCCTCATCGACGGGGGTACGGCTCCCGGGGACGCCGAGCTACGGTAGGTCGATCTCGTGACACGGACGAATTCGTCCGCCGCGGGGCAAAGGCAGAAGAGATAGAGATATTTTTGAAACATACTGCCTAAACGGGAGTGAACGATGATCCCAATCCGCCTCCGCGATTTTATCGAAGATCCCGATGGCTGGCTCTATGCGGTCTCGACCTACGATAACACCGATAAGGTCGGGTGCGTGCTCAGGTACGTTCCCCGAAGAAAAAGGGGAACGACGCGATTCTTCAGGCAGAAGGTACCGGAAATACGATTTCGAAGATGCATACGGTAAGATCGCACGGGAAAAACCGGCCTATGCCGGCCTTGTCCAGCGGATTCCCCTGCACGATGTGCAACGGGTGCTCAAACCCTGACGAGGAGATAGGAAGGATCGCCTGGTGCGCATCCCCGGGTAAGAAAACTGCTCGGTCTCCTGTCCCTGCCCACGGGAACGGTGGGCTGTACCGGCTCCCTCCTCTGCGGTCTTGCAAACGAGAGTTCCGATATCGATATGGTCGTATACGGCAGGAACTGGTTCGATGCAGCAGGCCCTCGTGAAAAAAGGAATCGGGTCCGGGAAGATCGAGGGAATGTCGCCTGCGCTCTGGCGCAAGGTCTACGACAAGAGAAAACCCGAGATCCCGTACGATGCCTTTGTCCTCCATGAGCAGCGGAAGTGGAACCGGGGCCAGATCGACGGGACCTATTTCGATATCCTATACACCCGGTCGTACGACAAACTTGCCGGTGCGCCTTCGGGAAAAGGTGAGGTGCTCGGGAAAAAGACGATTGAAGCAACGGTCACCGATGCATCGCTTGCGTTTGATAACCCGGCGGTCTATCTGGTAGATCACGATGAGATCGCAAAAGTGCTCTCATTTACGCATACCTACAGCGGGCAGGCGCTCACCGGAGAGACCATCGAGGCCTGCGGGGTCGTGGAACAGCACGGTTCCGAGCGCTGGTTGATCGTTGGGACGACCCGCGAGGCCCGGGGCGAATACATCGTTTCAAAGACCCTGCTGGAACAATAACTCCCGCTTCTTCGGGTATTAATTAGGACCGGGTATTTCCCTGCCGATGCCGGATCCGGCCGATTCCTGCACCGGGGCCTTTTTGATTTGTAAATACGGCTGCCGTTAGTTTTGCGGGATTTCCGGCATTGCTGCAACAGAACGGTGCCCGGAGCAGAGGTTTTTCCCCAATCGGTTTCATTACTCCACGCGATGCGGATCTGCAGGTTCTCCCGATACCTTGTGATCCACTGGGAAAGATGACGGGGACAACAGCCATTCTGCCGGCTGCCTCCAGCACTCGACAATTTCATCGTACCATTCCGGAAGGGACTCTTCTGCACGGACGAAATGCAGTTTTTGTAAGATATGCTGCATGATCGGCCGGGGCATTACGACCCGCACATCGTACCCCTGCATAATCCAGCGCCGGATCAGGGCCTGGGTATTCCCTTCGTTTTTATACCGGGAGATAATGAAATGGAGGTAGAGCAGGTGGTTGTCCCGGATTTCAATCCAGCCGGAATAGAGCGATTCCACAAACCCGAGGGCATCGCCTTCAGGTGTACCAGACTCGATACGATTTGCGTGCATTCCCATCATCCCGCATATGCATTTTAGTACGGTTACCGGCCGCTCCCTAAAAAGTGCGGGTCCGGGCAGGGTGAAAGTGTGTGCCCGGATGACCGCAAGCGTGGATACAATACTTTTTTTTGCTCCCTCTTCACAGATGATAGTAGTCGCACGAGTCCGGGGTTACCGTACAACGCCACTCCAGAGGAATGTGAACGGGCAGCAGGTAAAAGGTGAAATTCATGGGAAGGGATCAGTCAGTGTACAGGAAGGAAAGGGCCGTATCTGAAGTGATTGGCTCCATTCTCCTGATAAGTGTCGTCGTGATAGGTATCGCCGTTATCGGAGTCCTGCTCATGTCGCACCCGACCCCCCGCAACCTTCCTGCCCTTAGTGCGGTCATCTCGGAAGATACAGCGCAGAATACTATATCCATATACCACGATGGCGGCGATCAGGTCTCTCATGACGAGATCCAGATCCTTGTCGATGGCGTGCCAAGGGATTTTGACAATGGCGGATCACCAGGCTGGTCTACCTGGTCGATGGGCCAGTCCCTGACCTACCAGTATTCAGGGCCCGCACCCGGCCTTGTCCAGATCGTTTATACCGGAGGGAGCGGCGCAACCGTGCTCGCCTCTTCTGACTTCGGGTTCAACCCGAGTGGCACGTTGACAACCGGGCCGACCGGAAGTGCAACGAGTACCCCGACGGGGACCACAACAACGCCGGTTCCGGCTCCGGTAGCTAACTTTACCGCTTCACCGCTTACCGGAACCGCCCCGCTCACCGTCCAGTTCACCGACCACTCGACGAATTCCCCCACATCATGGTCTTGGAACTTTGGTGATGGGAATACCACAAACGCGACAGCCCAGAACCCGGTGCATACATACGCAAATCCCGGGAATTACACGGTATCGCTCACGGTAGCAAACGGTTTCGGGAGTAACACCTCCACCAGGACGAACTACATTACGGTAACAACACCAGGCCCGCTTGCCGCCTTTACCGGCACTCCGCTCTCGGGGACCACTCCGCTTGCAGTCCAGTTTACCGACCTGTCGACGAATGCACCCACATCATGGTCGTGGAACTTTGGCGATGGGAATACCACAAATGCGACAGTCCAGAACCCGGTGCATGTCTACAATTCAGTAGGGCTGTATACGGTATCGCTGACCGCAGCCAATGCTGTCGGCAGCAACACGAGCACAAGGATAAACTATGTCAATGTGACGATCTCGAATTTCACCTCCTATATCATCCAGAACAATGTCTTTGTCTACGGAACGCAGCTGAACTTCCAGGGGAACAATGTGTATGGGGACGGAGCTACCATCATCATCACCGGGCCCCTCTATGGCAGTACCCTGAATGGCGGGGCACAGATCGCGGTAAGCAATATCTTCATTGACGGTGATGTCACGCTAAATACCGGAAGTACCAGCATGGGATCCCCGAGTTCCCCAAGAAACATCTCCATCAACGGGAACCTGAACCTGAACGGAGGGAACCGGGATATCTACGGCGACGTCTATGTGGCAGACAACCTGGCCCTAGAAAACTGTCGGATTCACGGGAATATGTATGTCAACGGCAACGTTGCCCTGGACTGGGGAGTCCCTACCATGGACACGGGCAAGAATATCTACTATACCGGTACGTTAACCCACCCCAACAATTACGATCAGGCATTTTTGAACCGGTGCATACACCAGACCTCCGTTCCAAGTCTTTCCATGCCCAGCCAGACATTGCCTTCATTGAAACCCGATACCTGGTATCAGGCGCAGGGATATTCCACCAGTACCAGCGGCAAACTGTCAAATTACCTGAACGTAAGCGCGGACAGCTTTACCTCATATGATTCATCGGATACACAGGGAGTGACAAATATCGTAATTATTGCCAAAAACGGGGATATTAACCTCAACAGTTTCTGGCAGCATTACCCGGTTACCGGGGTCTTATATGCACCAAACGGGAAAGTTACGTTCAGCGGCAACTCTTTCACGGGAGTTGTCATCGCCCGCGACGGGTTCTTCGTAACGAGCGGCGGGACAACGATAACATTTACGAATCTTAAAAACTATTTCAGCAGCCAGAACGAATATCCGTTCTGAAAAAAATCCGGGTCTGATCGTCCCGCATTGCAGAGTGGAGAAGAGTTCCCCGCTTTTTTTGTTCTGCGGATAACCCGACAGATACAACAAACTCAATTTTTCGAATAACTACCTGTTGCCAGAAACCCGGAATGCAGTCAATCAGGTTTCGTACCGGAAAAATTTCGGCAAAATAAATTTCGGCCCGAAAAAAAGGTGTTAGTTACGAAGCCAACAGTTGGATAATTAACCAACTGTTGGATGTACAACTAACTCACTTGATTTTTCTCCGTCGTGAATTTTCCGACGGCCCCGGGTTTTTACGAAAAATCCGGATCGACCGGACCGGCAAAATTTTTTTGAACCGAAAAAAAATCCGGATTTTTTCTTTTCGCACGAAAAATTATCCGGGCCGGAAACAGCATGCAGGCAGCACATGAGATCCTGTTTCCTGTTTTTAAGAGTACCTGTACTCATGGTACAGCCAAGAGGCTGCTCCCTCACCAAATATGACAGATTGTGGCGGTCCCGCCACCGGTCTTCGGTTCTACCCATTACATATCTGATTCGATTATGTCGGTTGCAGAAGAACGGATGAGACCCTAACAACTTTATAAACCTAGCCATAAACGGATATTCTGATGACTTGCGGAGGTTTTGCGGTAAGCCGAGACGAACGGGCACTTTCTGAAGTGGTCGGGTTTGTGCTGATCCTCGGGATCATTACCGCAGCTTTCTCCCTCTACCTTGTGTACGGCGTGCCGGCACAGGGCCGGGAGAACGAGATCCTCCATATGAATGATATTAAAGACCAGTTTGTCAGTTATAAGATCGGTGTCGATTCACTCTGGACAAACCAGCAGAAAAATATCGCCATAAGTACCAGTTTTCCGCTCGGCACAAGCGGCCAGACCGCACAGGGAAGCAACAGTATCATCCCCATCCTCCAGCCGGTTGCGTCAAGCGGGACGCTGGGGATTAACCAGAGAACGGCGACACCGGAAAACCTCACGATAACATCCAATTCTTATATTATCACAAATTCTAGTAATCTGATTTCAGATCCCCCCATCCCTATTAACACTACCCAGACCTCCCATACCTATTCCAATGCCCCAACCCAGTTGCTGGTGAATCTCCAGACAACATCCCCATACAGTGAGACGAATCCAGGTCGCCTTCTAATCAGCGGGACTAACTGGAGTGCAACAGTCAGTGTTACACCGAATATTGCGGAATGCCTCAATTATACGGTAAATATGACTAGCCCAACTAAAGAAACGACTTCAACCCTACGAGATAACTGTAATGGTGTGGACCTGACACTCACGGTAGTGAAAAATGGGGTTACATCACTTGACAGGTCTGTAGTATATTCCAATGTTTCTCCGAGTAAGGATTATTCCATAAACCTCTTCGATCCGGCATATGGGCTGCAGTCTTCAATAATTTACCCTGAAACCATAACCTTTTCGGTACCGAACATGCACAACCTCAGTGCAACTACTGCAACAGCTATTTATGCTTACCAGCAACAACCCGCATTCAATTATTCCGTCCCCCTCGGCTCTCTTGCTTACAACGCCAAGAACAACTACTGGATCTCCCAGTCCTATTATTACCAGATGGGGGGTGTCTTCCTCTCCCAGACAGATGGAATTACCTACAAACTTCCCCCGGAGATCACGTTCCTCAACAACGGTAACGGAAACATATCTATCAACATAGTCGCGATTGCATACGATCCGGCAAACTCCGGTATCGTAGGAGGGAACAGCCCGGCACAGGTATCCACATCCCTTGAATCAAATTCCGGTACCCTCCCCTATGCGGCAATCAGCCCCAACACATGGTCAACAACCATTTCCATCTCGACACCGGATCCCAACGCCGCTACAATGTGGATGAACTATCTGAATTCTACGGCAAACCAGACCGGTGGAATACCCAGTAACAATAAATATTATACGGTAGGTCCCCTCACCAATGGCAGTTATATCCAGTTTAACAGCGCTAACTGGACAAACGATGGTAACCCGCATATTACCCTCAATGTAAAAACCGCAAACCTTTCTGTCAATGTTCATGGCGTCGGGGGAGCCCTCCAGTGACCACCGGACGGGCGGATGAAAGCGGCGTATCCGGCACACTTGGTTCTGTTTTCCTTATAATCGTCGTTGTTGCCGGCATGGCGGTTCTGATGGTCGCGGTCATTTCCCAGCCGCATCCCCAGAATGTGCCGGCCATGACCGCAGAGGTAATACAAACATCCGACTCACTCTCCCTCCGGCATGACGGGGGCGACACCCTGAACCGGGGCGACTTTAAAATCCTTGTCGACGGGCAGGATAAAACAGCGGCATTTGGCGACCCGGCAAAGTGGTCGATCGGACAGACACTTTCCTATACGGGATATAACGCCCAGAACCCTCCCAAGACTATCGAAATTGTTTACACCGGCGGAGGGGCCAGCCAGGTAATCGAGCAGCTCTGGGTATAAGTCCCTGTACAGGCTCAGACGACAGATGCCGCACCCCGACTTTCGGTAAACCCAATGCCTGAATGCGACTCCGCCCTTGCGGATTTAATGCAACAGATAATTTACCGCTCTGCTCACTTCAGCATCGTCACGTTCGAATCCCGGGTTACAAAAAGGTTGAATGCATTGTGTTCGGGGTTGTATCTCACCAGGACATTCCGGAATACCAGCAGGTCCCCATATCCTGCCGATAAAACCGCCTCGTTCGCCGGCCCGACATGGAACCGGGGGAGCACAGCAAAGACCGGCTTCTCCGCAGACCCGTCGCAGATCCTGAATACATGGGTCTTGTCGTCCCCCAGGTCCCCGGACATCTTTGCGGCGATCACCGTGATCTTCTTCCCGGTATTCAGGTGAACTTTCGACAGCCGGATCGCTCTGGTATCCCGGGAGATCTGACACGACTGCCGGGTCTTTTCGTCCTTTCGCAGCATCACGTAACTGTACTTGATATCCGTGTTCACATACCGGAACGGCTCGTTGCAGGCGGCAAGCGCTTCCATGACCCGGGTCGGGCGGATGGGAGGAGCGGAGGTAAAACTCCAGCACCGGTCCGGCGTGCAGTTGGTGCCCCAGACAAAGGTGCAGGGCGCATAGATGGAAAGCCCTCTTTTTTTGAGCGCAAGGGAAAGGACCCGCAGACCGGTCGAGGTAACCTCTTCGGCGGGTTCGACAATGAGGATCGTGCCGTCCGGGGCGAGGTGTCGGGCATATCCCATGACAATCTCCGCCCGTTTTTCGACCGAGAGTCCGGCAAGCTCGTTGAGCACGTTGGAAAAGATGATAAGATCGGCCTTTTGGGGAAGCCGGGGATTTTCCGTATCGGCGATATCCGCTTCGATGGGCGGGTGCAGGGTCACCCGGGAACCAGGAACTGCGGCATGTTGCGCAAGGTACCCGAATGCCTCGATATGCTCCTTTGAGCGTTCCACCGACCAGACCTCTGCCTTTGCAGAATCGAGATTCTGCCAGAAATCCGCGATGGCAAGCGGTATGACGCCCGGCCCGGAACCGAGATCGAGAACGGTCATCTCCTGTTTCAGGAGGCCATCGCGGGCCAGTTGCGCAAGGAGGTGCCGGGTCTGCATGAAGTAGACCGGGAAATGGTAGGCGAGGTACCCGAGTACGGAATATCCTTTGGCATACGAAAGGGCCCGCTTCCCGGTCGGTTTCCAGTAATCGTCTTTCTGGGCGACGATTGCCTGCCGCAGGCGTCCGAGCACAACCGGATCGTCCCAGTCTTTCCCGGTCTTTTTTACGATATACCCGGCAATTGCCTCATCAATGGCAGGTGGAAGGCTGCGATCTCCGAGGTAATTGCTGACCCGCTCTTCTTCCGTGGCATTCAGGGAATAGGCCGGGGCCGGCACGCTGCGCCGGACTTCATAATCCCCCCCGGTCTTTGTCATTTCAAGACCGAGTGCGTCAAGGCGGGGGAGGAGCGCAGCGTACATCTGGTCGACAGTCGCGGGTTCTTCCAGGTAGGCTGCAATCTCGGACAACAGGAACGCCGGCCGTGCGGAGGCAACGTACTTTACCGTGGAGACCAGCTGCTTTTCGTCCATATCGTGCCGGAATCTTTGCACCGGGCGTTCATACATCTTTGGATGGAGCTTGGCATTTCACGGAGACATCCGCTCATCCGGATTCGGGTTGTTTTCACGGGTGGCCGGACCGTCCGGTTCATGAGTCGGGAGGACAACATACGTGGGAGGCTAAACTCATGTTCGATCGCTGCCCCGGGGCTGCCAATATACGGACACCGACGCTTACGATAAAGAAGTGCCCGCAGTGCGGGGAGGAGGTCGAGGTATTCTCAAACGACATCTCGGTAAAATGCAGCAAATGCGGGTTTGTAATCTACAATGACATAGCATCGTGCGTGCAGTGGTGCAAACATGCCCGCGAATGCGTGGGCGATGAGATGTACCGGAAACTTACGGAAAAGAAAGCGGGAGTGTAAAACCAAACGGGGGATCCCATATCCGGGGTTATTTCCCGCTGCCGTGCTGGTGTTCACCGGGCACCCAGCGGCCGCCATCTTTCGTGAGTTCCTTTTTCCAGATAGGGACGCTCTCTTTTATCGTATCGATAATGTACCGCGAACCGTCATAGGCATCCTCACGGTGCCCGGCGCTTACCACGATGACCAGGATATTCTCGCCAATGGAAAGGCGCCCGATCCGGTGGACAATGTCGACCGACAAAAGATGCCAGGTCTTTGTGGCGTGGGCCGCAATCTTTTCCAGTTCGGGAAGAGCTACTTCCTCGTAGGCTTCCAGTTCCATCTCACGGATATCATCGTCGCGGACGATCCCGTCAAAGACTACGATCGCGCCGGCACCGTGTTTTTTTGCGCCCTCAATCAGTTTCCCGATATCCACATCGGCAGTCTGGATTGCGATCATGCCAGTCCTTCCTTATCCCCCGGCCACCGGGGGGAATACGGCGATCTCGTCGCCGTCGGCGACTGTGACCGTTGCAGCATCCGTGGTCTCGATCCGCCTGCCGTTCTGCATCAGGATCACGAATTCGCGGAACGCACCCTTTTCATCGAAGATCGCGTCGTACCCTTCCCTGTTCTTTGCTGCGATCCCTTTTACCAGGTCGGGCAGGCTCGTCTTCCCATCAACATTTACAACAATATCGGTCCCGAGCAGCTCGCGGAACCGGGCAAAAAACCGGATCTTCGCCGTCATTTTCTCTTCCTCTCAAGGGTACGTTATGCTCCTTCTTTTCTGGTATCTTTTCCGCTTGTTTCATTCCCGCATGCCGGGCATTTGGGGTTTCTTGCCACCGCGATCTCTTCGGTGCGGGAACACATGCCGTCCCAAATCAAAAGGCGGTTTGCCAGGAGGTCCCCGGTGCCGAGGAGATACCGGATCACCTCGTTTGCCTGGATGGTACCGATAACGCCCGGGGTTGCACCGATCACCGGGAAGACTTCTTTGGCGGGGCACAGGGAAAAACGCAGCGCAGGCACGCGGTCTTTCCCGGGATGAATCGTTGTTGCCTGCCCGTAAAATCCGCGAATGGCGCCGTGGAAGAGCGGGATCTTCTTCTCCAGCGCAATGTCGTTCAAGAGATACCGGGTCGGGTAGTTGTCCATGGCATCGACAATGCCATCGGCTCCGCCGATCAGCCGGGCGGCGTTGGACTCATCGATCGTGGTATCGATGACATTCACGCGGATATCGGGGTTGAGAGCGGTGAGTTTCTCTTCCGCCGATGCGACCTTTTTTTTGCCGATATCGGCCTGGCCGTGCAGGATCTGGCGGTTGAGGTTACTCTGATCCACAACGTCCTTGTCGACCACCGTAAGGGTTCCTACCCCGGCCACCGCAAGGTAGATCGAGACCGGGGACCCGAGGCCGCCGGCCCCGGCAACAAAGATATGGGCTTTTTTCAGGCGTTCCTGCCCTTCTTCCCCAAAGAGCATCGTCTGGCGCTTGTACCGTTCACGTTCCCGATCGCTTAACACTGTCATCATCCCGGAGTTATGAGAAGACTGTCCTTACAACTGGCATTCCGTATCCGATTCGTGCTCGTGGGAATGGGGACTGGT